>Ga0247834_1003145_pt1 | contig 22992 bp, 32 predicted proteins | sample LaCruzMarch2015__8_FD_187118 | JGI IMG/M metagenome (GOLD analysis project Ga0247834, IMG submission 187118) | Freshwater microbial communities from meromictic Lake La Cruz, Castile-La Mancha, Spain - LaCruzMarch2015_12m | ecosystem: Environmental > Aquatic > Freshwater > Lake | place: Spain...
AAGGAATTAATTTGTTTACCTAAAGATTTTGTTATTGCATCACTATTTTTAGAAGCTAAAACAATTGCGTCCTCAATTTCTTTTGATACCCCAACACCTACGTATCTCGCAATAGAACTTCCAGAATCAAGTGCTACCAAAGCTCCTCCTTTAACAGGGTTACCAACCGATTCTCTTATTAGTAATGGCATATTCATATGACCAAACAATTTTTTCATTTGGTTTATTTCCTCATTAAGAGTCATTTTTCTTCTATTCATAGTGTTACGTTTTTTTATAAATATTATGGAATATATTAAAATAAATATTTGTTTTATTTTTTTGTTCCGTACCCTGGTTTATTTATTAATATTTCTTCAGGATTTAAAGGTTCAGTAACTTTTTTATTGGTTGTACAACTATTGTTACAGTCGGGTGTTAGGTATCTTCCTTTACCTTCTCCAACATCAGTACACTTACCACTACGACACAAATATCTATTTTTTGACGTATCCGTTGTTACGTTAGGATTAATAGTAGTTTCATCTGTTGTTACGTTAGGTTTAACCCAACAAGGTGATGTGGTACAAGCTTTATTGGGGTCACTACCTTTTTTTCTTGCTGAATTACAAATAGTATTATCATCTGTTTTTACATATCCGAATTTTGTTAATACATCACTTGCATCGGCTTCGTACCCAGCACTAACAATCTCATCCCAACACACAATATTTGATAGGTAATTAATAGCCAATTTACTAACATCAGTAATTTTTTTTATGTTTTCTTCTGCTTTAGTAAGATCTGCTTTTGCTTTTTTAATTGCGGTTGATATACCTATTTTTCTTATCTCCTCATAAATTTTATCTGGTAATAAACCATCAAAAAACATTTTGTTTTGGTTTTCCGGTGATAGGTTAAATATAAATAATTTTAATTCTTGAGGTTGTTTTTCCATTATTAACTTTTCAAAACTAGATAATTTATCCTCTAAAGTTTTATCTACTTTTTTAGCATTTTCTGCAAACTTATTTTCTAACTTTTTATCTTTTTCAACCTCTTTCATTACTTCTTTTCGATTAATAAACTTACTATAAGCCCCTAATAAAAACTGTTGGAGTACAACAACTGTTCCAATATTTTTAGTAAATGAGGTAATAAAAGTTTCTGTTGGTGATCCTATAATATTTTTTATTTCTACCGCAGCAACATAAACCGCATATACCTTAGATGCCTGTTCTGGGACTATACTTTTTGCGGACATAGAAGACCATGAACTATCTTTTAAAAACTTTTCAAAAGCTTCGGTTATTAAGTTAGGGTTCTTAGAGTAATTCTCTATAAAATTTAGAAACAATGCCCTTTCCTCCATTGATAACACTTGTAAAAACGCTTCGTAAGTTCCTCCTTTTGCTGCGAGCATACCCGCATTACCTACGGATTTTGACGCAAGTCCAAGACAAATCGCAGGACTATATTCTTGACCAATTAACTTTATAAATCCAGGTTGTTTAGATAAAATGGGTAAACCACAAAAACACAAAGATAAAAAACCTACCGATTCATATCCCGATCTATTAAAATAATAAACCGCCTGTGGTATGTTAATCCCCATTTCAGTTAATGTGCCCGCAATTACTAACCTAGTTTGTATTTGCATTGCACTTGTTGTAAATAACGCACTTCCTGGTGTTGTAAGTGCTCTTGTTACCCATCCTCTTGTTATTAGAGTTAAAATTATGGTACCTAAAACAATTGATAGTTGTCCAACTCCAGAGTCCATAAATTTATCAAAACCTGACCTTGTATCTAAAGCAAAGGTACTTGGGTCACTCTCAACTTTAGGTGCCAACATATTATATTGTTCTAATGTCCCAACCTCATAATATGGTGAACCGTAGTCCTGTCCCCCAGATCCCATCATTCCAGGAAAACTTAATGTCCAACCCCTTGATGCGTCAGAATATTCCGGAAAAACAGACGAGTTCGGGTCCGTTAATTTAATGGTTAACGTATAATATTTTCCTTGATTTTTAAAACCAAATGGTATTTTATTTCTAATTAAGAATTGGAAATCGCCCCATTGTGGTGTTGGGAAATATCTTTTTATTTTTGGTGCTGATTGAACCACCTCCCCTTTAGATGTAAATGCGGTTTCAGACCAAGATTGTTTTTCAAATTCTTCAAAATAACCGAAAATATCCATACCAATATTTTGTTTGCCCGTTAACCCAAATAATTTTGCAATATTAACCGGATTTGTTAAATTATATGGTTGGAATCCTTCTTTTACATAATAAATTTTACCAAAACTACCAAAATTAAAACTACCTAAAGGATCCGATGACGTTCCTTTAGGTGGTTCTTTCATTTTATTACCACCACTATCATATCCAAAAGCATTAAAATCACCATCTGGACCCAATTGGTCACTTTTAAACGGTCCTGAAATTTCATACTTTGGGGTTCCTGTTGGTGATGGGGTTTCAATACCTAAATCCTCATTGTCCTCATTTAATAATGATTTTTTAATCCCCATTAATGAATAAATTTTTCTTAGTTCTTCCGATATTATATTTTTATTATTTTCCATAAAATGTTAATTTTTATTTTAACCCTGGTATTACCATCGGTAATATTGGCATACTTCTCATTCTCTCACTTTCAAAAGAAGTGTGTAGTTTTGTATCATCAATAACCTTATAACCTTTTGGTGGATTTTGTTGTAGTTTTGACCACCGTTCTTCCGCCATTTGATTTAATTCGTTTTCGGTTTTACCGGAATACTTTTTATCTTTTTTAAACCCTTCAACATAACTTTCTATGGTTTTTGTTTTATAATATATTTTATTACCAGATGATACCATTTCGGCATTTTTCATTTCCTTATCCCAACTATTTTCATATGATAAATCTTCTTGACGTAAACGACACGGTTCAATATTTTTTTGAGCAACCCAAACTGTTCCACTTTCATCCGATAATTTTATTTCTAACCAATATTTTGCCGCTCCACTATCTAAAGCCCAAGCCATTATATTTTTGTCATTTACAACAGTATTTGGTGGAATAACTTGATTTCTATTACCAGATCTTGTTCCTAAAGACATTACATTTTGAAAAACTGAACTCACAACATCTCCAACACTTAAATCCGTATCCTCTAAATAAGGTTTTAATAAATTTATTGAGTAATCGGTACTTCCGTCTTTTTTATAACTTTTATTTTTATAATTAAATAATTTATTATTTGATGATTTAGCATAATCACTAACTTCATTTAAAAAATAATCAACATTTTTATTATTAAATCTGTTGTATACGTTAACACCAGATTCGTTGGCTCTATAGTATTCATATAACGGTAACCATAATAATTCTCTATTACCCGTATCGGACCCAACAACTTTATTAGATTTCCACCCAACAAAATTATCCCATCCAGGTCCAAGTGATCCAACATCAAATAACCCAGTATCCATATTAACACCAGGTAATTTTCTCATATTTACAAGAGATACACCATCTTTTAAACACCAAGGATGGTTTGTTGTGTAATCAACCCCTTTAACAGTCCCATCTTTGTTAATCACATTATTTTGCGACATGGCAGCAACCTCACTATCTTTATAAGGTAAAGTTTTTTCAATGTCTAGAGATCTACTTCCGATATTGGTAGTATTTAATTCTTCTTTATCTTTTTGTAATAATTCTTTATTAGTAACTGACTCTAGTTTCTGAATATCCACCTTTTTTATATCACTACCATACCTAATCGCATATGATTTAACCAAAAGTGAATCCGCTGGAGATTTAATTGGTTTAAGTGGGGGTTGTTCCTGTCCCACATCTTCATACCATTCATAAAATTTAACATCTTGAGAATAACCACCATACCCATCTGCCACTTTCCACCAATCTTCATAACCTAAAAAGACCTCTAAAGAGGTAGATCTATCAGATGTAACCCCTATTAATTTTTCACCTATTTCCTTACTAACATAGAAAAAACTATCACACCCTGTGGGTGCGTTATTTCTTGCAGTAACACTTTCCGTAAAACAAATTTTTAATTGTTCTTGAAACCAAGTTTTAGAATCATTCGGGTCTTTTTTAGTTTCCCTTATTTCTTTTTGTCTTTTTATTTCTATATAGTATAGACAAGCGTCAACACCATTTGTTTGTTTGTTTTCTCTTCGTTTTAATTGTGTTGAGTACCAATCATCTGGACTAATCGGTTTAAATTTTACATCAACATCCTCTCCACCCACTTCACCTACATCCATCGGTTTATCACTCACATAAGCTCCAGGAAAAACAAAAGTTGTTCCATCAACACAACTTTTAATTCTAGTTAAAACTGCCGAATTTCCGGGATTTTTTTTACCTAAGTTTTGATTAACAATCCCAGCATCTGACTCAATTTTATCCACCTTAAGTGTGTTTAATTTTTTTAAATTTAAATCTAAATCAGTTCCTTTACCAAGTCGGTCACTTGGGAGAGGTTTAGGTAATTCATATGGTGTTCTTGTTGGTGAAGGAGTATCCTGTGTTAAATATTCATCATCCTCACTTAACATATTCTTACGACGTTCAATTACTTTATTATTTTCACTTAAAGTTTTTTTAGAATCATACTTCATATGAAGTAATATCTTTTTTAATATATCTTCGTTATTTCTCATAATAATGTATTCGCTTTTCCTCTTGTTGTTTTATATAATGAAGACCAAGTTACTTTATCATCTATTGTGTTTGCAACACTCCTTGTTAATCCTGTTTCCCATTTTGTAACTGTTGGGTACGCACCACCACTATCAGATGCGGGTGCCGCGTCTTGTTCTCCAATCTCACCACCATTATGGTCGGTAAAAGTGAATTTCTGCATAAAAAAGATTAAATCGTCAAGTTCCATTAAAACATTTTTTTATAAATAGTTTGCCAATCAAAAAAAATAACTATCTTTGTAATATATTTAAATTATAACCCTATGAAACAGATAATTGTATTTTTAATTTTAATTTTATCATTAACTTCTTGTGTAAAGTATACACAACCAAAACTTTTAAGTTTAAGTGGTGATTATAGAGTGGATAAAATCACATATGAAGAAGTTGATAATACTTCATCATCTAATAATATGGTGTTTTATCCTGGAGATATGTATGTAAATCCAAATGAAATAGAACCTTTTGATTCTATACCTGTAGGTTTTTTCAGAATGGCTTTTGATTATGTTTGTGTAAGATTTGCTCCGACACAAATGCCAGATGGGTCAACTCATTGGGGTAAACAATATTTTTATAATGTGGTTGGTGAAACAAATTCTTCTTTAGGGACATTGATTATTGAAATGAATGGAACACGTAGACCTTTTCGTATAATTGAGGATGGTGCCGAAACTTTGGTTTTACGGTCTTCTGGTCAATGGCCTTCCGGATCTTCAGGGGATGACCAATCAATAACATTATTTTTAACAAGAGTAGGTCCGTAAAATACGGACTTTCTCTTTTATATTATTTCTACTTTTGGTAATTTTTCTGGATTAACAACATAATACTCATTTAAAAAAGACAATAGAATATCTTCATCTATTGTTTGGAAATCTTCATCGTATTCTTCAAAATCATTATCTGGATCAAAAAAATCAAAGGTCTCCTGTAATAACTCATACCCAAAATCTTTTGCTTCATCCAGGTTAATTATGTCATTTCTTATTTCATCTTCAGAATCTAAGGTTAATCTAAAAGACACCTCAATTCTTTTTGTTTCCTCATATAGGTAATATGATATGAGTTCTTGTATTTCCATTTTAGTTATACATTTTAAATCTTTTAAACATATCTAAAGATTCATTTAATTTTTCCATAAAATTAGGTAAATCATCTTCTTCTAATTCACTATCAAAATTCATTGATTGGGAATCAAACCCTTCTGGCTCATCAATATCATATTCATAATTCCCAACACTATCAACAACATCATCTTCAAAAACTTCCCCCATATAATCATAATCCGAATCAACAACACCTAAATTATCATCACCACATTCTTCACACTCATCCTCAGTATTACCTAAAGAAACATAATCAACTTCATTTTCATTTGGAGATGGATATTCGTCATCAAATGACTCAACTCCAGAATCTAACATTGCCATAATTGATTCTATGTCAACAGTTCCATTTTTAAGGTCGTTAGGTCCGTCACCAATCATATCTAAACCTGTGTGTGATTCATTAATCCCCATATTAGTATATGGTTTTACAACTCCCTTATTTGATACCGTTAAACCAACTTTATCATTCGCAAAATCTTGAACATACAAAGGTTGTGTGTTACTTTGTTGAGCATATTCGGTAACATACCCATCATATATTGTTTTGTGTTGGTCAAGGATGTTATTTCTTTCCGATTGACTCATTTTAAAAAAGTATTGTGCCATTTTGTTTTTTTGTTATAAATAGTTTAGTTATTTCATTTGTCTTGTTCCACCCTTAAGTTTGGTCCATAAATATAATATATCCTGAGCGTCTTTTCTCATTTGACCCTCAACACTTCGTAGATATCTGTCGTCATCTTCATCCCCATCTTCCGTATTTCCTTTTCTTTTACTATCTACGTGTTTAAATGATCCTCTAACCATAACATTTCTAATATCTTCTGCCATATCAAGAACTTCATTAAATTCGTCTTCGTTTTTGTTTGTATATTTATGTTCGTGTTCAATTCTTTCCTTACCCAAATAAAGATATGGGTATGAAGCAAACATATTAACAACACCAGATTGTCTAAGTTTTTCTAAAAACTCATATATTTTCCATATTTCATACATTTTAGATAATCTAACAAACTCTTTTGGCATATTTTTAGATTCATTAATCATTTGTTTTTTTGTTTTAAAACCCTTAAATGACTCGGATACCTCATTAGATTCTTCAGTTGGTTCAATAACCTTCATCCATTCATCAACCCAAACTAATTTTTTTTGTTCCCCAGTTTCAATAAAGTAAGGGCATTTTTCCCATTTACAAACCTCATCTGTTGTTTTATAAGTTTTATCACAAGATGGACAATACTTTTGTTCAATAAGAGCCAATCTTGACCCATTTTTCCAATCAATATAATATTGTTTATCACCATAAACGGTTGCGGTGCTTTTTACCTTACCCTTCATACCGGTAGGTATTGGTGAATATTCATCACTCATTCTGACACATAAAACCGAATCTCCAGTTTCTAATGGTGCGTTTCTTATTAATTTTCTTTTACCTGACATATAAATAAATATTACCATATATTTATTTGTTATGAAGATCATCATATCAGAATCACAACATAAAAGAATTTTAATGGAGAATATTAATTCTGAACTTGAAAAAAGATTTCAGAATATGAAAAAATTCACAAAAAATATCATATCTGAAGCAAAGAAACAAATTAATTTAGACCTTAATTTCCTTTTAACGTGGGGATCAACTTTAGGTGGGTTAATGGGTCCAGTTTCCGATTATATTGAAGGTAAGTACCCTGAATTATCAAGTACCGACATTGCACTTTTATGTACTGGAGCTATTTTAACTTATTTCACAAGTAATAAAGAAGGTCTAACAAAAGTTCTTGATAAGATAAAGGAAAAATCGTTAATACAGGAATTTGATTATATGTTGGAAAAAACAGGTGAGTTAAAAGATGTGTTTATTTCTTTTATTGAAAGTTTTGCTATTCCGGTAAACAAATTAAGTAATATGTTGGCATACTCATTTTTAATTCCAATATTACCTGAATTATATGAGATGGCTCAAGGATTTGGTGATTATGAGGTTACAGAATTATTTAAAAGAATACTATATTTTGTTGGTGTTTCTGTTTCTGGTGTTTTCCTTAAAAATCTTTTATTATCAATTGTTAAAAGATTTAAATCTTAACTCTGTGGGTCCAAATGTATTGAAAACCCTAAAGATTCCAACTCAATATATTTAAAACTCACATCCCCTAATAATACCCCTCTTAATGAATTAAAAGAATTAGTTGGGGTTAAATCTGAATTTAAACCTATATTAGACGATTCCTCTATTCTAGATTTCCAACTTTTTATAGTATCCATAAAACTATCAATTTCAAAATCACATTCAGGGCAATCTACACTTTTTAATTCAACATAAATAACTAATTCATACACCAAAAAAGTCCCATCACTATTTATTTTAAAATCACAGTCAGTATCAAATTTGGAGTATTGTTTACCAAATTCTGATGATATTCCAGATCTAACAAATATCATATTTATTAGTGAATCTATTCTTTTCTGTAATAATTCGGGTCTTTTTTTTGGCATTACTTGTTAATTTTTTAATAAATACCCAAAATAATTTTTAAGTTTCATTTCCTGTAATATCTTATTTTGAGTTTTGTGGTTATTTTTATATTTTCTATAAATTGTGTTATTATCGTTTAAATCTAAAGAATACTTTAACCATTCTTTTTTATGGGGTAATATAAGTATTGTGATGTTATTATCTTCCGCATATTTACCAATCCAGGTATCTGCCATATTTGGGGATTTAAACAACTCAAATTTTAAGTGGTGGTTATCGGTAAGGTACATCCCCATAACACCTGTACCCCCAAAGTGTATAGGAGATAAATCAGTAACCTCATCCAAACACCTATAATTTTTTAAAATGTCGTTATAATACGATTTTGACTCCTCCTTCATAAGTTTACCGTGATGGGAAACTATCACCTTGTTCTCATATTTCTTTAGATAAGTTAAAATATTTAATACGTAATCTTCTGGGTAAATTAAATCATCATCTATTGTTAGGTAATAACAATTAGAGTACTGACCTACTTTATAGAATTTACCAGCGTCCCCCATATCAATTTTTGTATCCAAAGAACTTATAATCTCAATTTTTGGATTTTCCAGGAAATTAAAGGTTTCTTTATAACCATTCTGATAAACTATTAATTTATCTACTTGATTTATTATTGATTTTACCGTTAATTCTAAATTAGTGGTTCTTTCTTTAATTGTTGCCAAACCACATATAACTGGGACTAACATTATTTACGATAACTTAATATCTTATTTATCACATCTTTTGTTTGTTCATCATTTAATTTATGAACATCCTTATGTGTTTGAAACCATCTTTTAACCACAACCTCAAAAGGAGTATTAGTTATTTTTGATAATCTTTTAAACCCAAAAACCTGAGCATCAAGTTCGTGGTCTTGAGTGTAATACTTGTAAGGATCTTCCTCTTCTGGAACATCTAAATTGTGAGTTCCTTTAACCATTTGGTCTATGTGTCTTATTTCGTGAGCCAAAATTTCATTTAATTCACCAACTAAATCATATGTTATCTGATTTTTATTATCCGGATTATAATCAATTTCCACGGTAATTATCCCATCTTCTCTATAAAAACTTGAATCTACTTTGAACCCTTCTATGGAGTTATCAACAGTTAAAATTAATTCAAGAACAAAATCATATTCAAAATTAGGAAAATCATAAATGTCTTTATCTTCATCACTATAGTTTGGTAGATAGAATTCACCCTCATCTTCAGATTTATAAACTTTAATAATGTCCTTAACCAAAGTCCTAATAACTTCTCTTCTTCTTCCGTCTTCAAGTAAAATCTTTTTTAAATTCATATTAATAAATATTATGGGTTGATACTATTTTTAATTTTAAGTATTATTTTAAAAAAATGTATTGTATGGAATTATTAAATGACCACTTATTCCAATTGGTGAACGAGGTATAAATAGAATTACACAATTAATTGGGGAGACGAAAGATGAAAAAATTTGATTTTAATGATATAACACTATTACCTAACTTAAGTTATGTTCAGAGTAGATCTGAATGTGACACAACTTGTAAATTTGGTAAACATAAATTTAACTTACCTGTTGTTCCTGCAAATATGGAAAGTATCATTGACGTACCGTTAGCAATTAATTTGGCTAAGGATGGTTATTTTTACATACTACATAGATTTGACACAGATGAGGTTTCATTTATTAAAATTATGAAGGAAATGGGTTTGATATCATCAATATCAATTGGTGTTAATGAAGAGTCCTATGAACTAATAGATGAATTGGTTTTAAAAAACCTGGAACCTGATTTTATCACTATTGATATCGCACACGGACATTCTATTAATATGAAAAAAATGGTTTATTATATAAAAAATAGAATGTTAAATACATTTTTAATTGGTGGTAATGTTTGTACTCCAGAGGCGGTAACAGATTTAACTGAATGGGGTTGTGATGCGGTTAAATGTGGGATTGGTGGTGGATCTGCTTGTACCACATATCATAGTACTGGGTTTGGTAATAGAGGTTGGCAGGCAAATATGATTAAAGATTGTTGTGAGGATGCGAAAGTTCCAATTATTGCCGATGGGTCAATAAAAGAACATTGTGATATAACAAAGAGTTTAGTTTTAGGGGCAAGTATGGTTATGGTTGGTGGTATGTTGGCTGGATATCCTGAATCTCCAGGTAAACTAATACAAGTAGGTAATGAATGGTTTAAAACATTCTGGGGTTCGGCATCTTCAGAGCAATCCGGAAAGAAAAATAGAATAGAGGGTATTAAATTACGTATTCCATATAAAACAGAATCTTTATTTACAAAACTGGATGGTATAAAGGAATCATTACAAAGTTCTATTTCATATGCTGGGGGTAATCCTGCAAATTTAAGTTGTCTTAATGTTGTTGAATATGTTATTAAGTAATGTTGTCAGCATTAACCGCACCTAAACTTTGTGGGGAATAACATTTGGTTGGGTCGGTAATTAACGGGTTAAAGTTATTTACATAATAATTTTCTTGGTCTTCAGAAATGTTAAATAAAAACGAATTTTCAATTGTTAATGAATATTTGTCAATAAATTCTTTATTGACATTTAAACAACCTGAAGATAATTCTAATCCGGATGAATCAATATTTTTTATATATGTATCACTAACATTTGGTGTTTCAGATTTTGACCCTATTTTTGATGTTGCATTTTTTAATGCGTTTAATCTTTCTTGTGTTGGTTTAACTCCGTGAATTGCATGATCCAATTGTTTACCGTCGGAAACTTTTGTTAAATAATTTATATTTGTTCCACTTCCAGCGTAAGATGGTTCGGTTACAGATATTCCAGCTTTGTATACCCCAGGATTTAAAAATGATGCCAAATTCATTATTTCGGCATTTGTTGGTTCTCTTTTTAGAATTTTTTTAAGATATTCCTTTTTTTCATCATATGTCATGTCCGCAATTTCTTTCTCTGAAGAAATTTGTTTTGACCTACCAGTTAACAATGGATCTTTTGCAACAAAATTAGAATTTTCGTCAAACAGATAAATTAGTTGGTTTTTTGAATCCGTTACAATAATTTTTTTACCAACAAATTGTGGTCTTAATTTAATAAATGCTATTTGACAAGAAGTTCTATCTGGAATACCAGCTGATTTATATTGGGTGGAATTTTTATTTATATCTTCATTTATTTTATTAAAAATAAGATTAATGTCCGAAGAGTTTGTTATCCCAGAATACCTTTCAATAATTTGATTATAATCATAAACTAAATTTTTTGACTTCTCATTAAATGTTGTACAGGCGGTTGATTCCACTTCAGTGATTAGACCATATAATTTTCTAATACTATTTTTTTCTGATTCTGTTATAATAAATCTACTTCCCATTATAATAAATACTTTTAATGTCTGATTAAAAAACTTCTTTCAAAATCTATAGTATCCTCAAAATTTTGAAGTGTTGTGTTACTTCCGGCATATACTTGGGATTTATCTATAAATGATATTATTCCTTTTACTCTATCTTTTAGTATTCTGGACTCAGTATAGGTTTTTTTTGATAATTCTTCACTAAAGGGTCTTTTAAAAATACCAAATATTCTAACAACAGTTTCACCATAATTATTACCACCAACAAGAGATCTATACCCTAAAAAATTATCGTCAACAACCTTACTTTTAAATTTTGATATGAAATGATTAATAAATCTTTCTATTTTTTCATAATTCACCATATTTTCTTTACTCTCTTCTTTTGTAACGTTTTCAGTTATATTTTCCGGATTATGAACATACGTCATTGGTAATAAAGATCTCTTGTTTGTTTGAATTCTAAAAAATGGTTTTCCAATTTGATTTTTTGTGGAAATCCGTAAAATACCCTCTCCTCTAGTTTTAAAAATATGGTACAAATAATCCTCAAATGTAACACCTGTTTTACCTTCCGAATCCGATTCTTCAGGGTTAGTGTCAATAAAAAATACAATTTCAGCTTGGTCCTCTTTTAAATTATCCCTCTCATGAAAAGTAAGAGTATTCAAAGATTTTGATTTTACCATTACCCCATATAATGTAAGTTTGATGTGTTCACCATATTCTTTTTTAAAAGACGGTTCACATATCTTCTTTAAAAAAGAATTAAGTAAACGAATAAACTTATCGTTAGTATATTTTTCAATAGCATTCATTAATTACCAAGATTTACATGCCCAATATCTTGGTTTCCATCTAGGCCCTGGATTATCACAATTCATTCTTGCCCTAAAAGATTTTCTTCTTTCTGGGTTATTTTTTTTAATAACCATTCTTTTTCCGTGAGCTGATTTACCACCAAACCCAAAATTTACTTTAACGACTTTTCCTTTATCATTTTTTACATAAACTTTAAACTTTTTAATATCTCCTTGCATTATCTTACCAAGTTGTACTTTTCTTCCTTGGTATTCGGATTCCATTATAAAGTTATCTACATCCTCCACAGAACCAAAAACATCTTCATAAATAAGATTATCATTTAATATTTTAAATACTAATCTTTCTATATCAGATTCGTTAATAATATTGATTTTTTGCATCATTTTAATGTTAATAGATATTTATTACTATAAATACATTGATACTTATTAAATAAAACATATTTATATCAAAAAATCTTAATATGAAAAGAATTAGATTAACAGAGTCAGACATTAGAAGAATAGTTACTAAAGTAATTAAAGAAGATGAAATGGCTCAACCAGGAACACAAAATAAAGGCAAGAAAGATGTTCCAAAACCAAGATGTGTAAGAGAAAATATGATACCATTAGATGAAATCGTTGGTCAGGCAGATGAATATTCAAAATACTCTCCTGGAATCAAAAAAAGAAGATCCGGAGTAAACTCAATGGTTGATACGCTAGGTATTCTAAATAACATTAGATGGGCAAATGATGTTAAAGATGGTGGATCCCATTTGGCATATGAAATGATGAATCATTTAAATAGATTTAGAAATAAAAACTATTATGATGAAACAACAGGTGACTGTCATAAAGCAATGGACAAAATTGCTGAATTATATAAAGAAAATGAACACGGGACCGAATTAGTTAAAGATATTGAGAGAGTTTTAAACCTACAAACAAAGGATGATGAACACACACCATCTCCAAGAGCCAAAGAATACCTTAAACAATGTGTAAACTTGGTTAAAGGACAATAAGAATTTTTTTAGGACCGTTACTGGTGACGGTAATGTTTAAAAGGGACAATTCGCTACTGTCCCTTTTTTATTTGTGATGATATTTATAAGTATGAAAAATAAAAAATACTTCTTTGGGTGGACAAATATTAAAAGATTTATCATAGAGATACTTAAATTATACTCAAACACACCTTCTTTTTTTGCAAAAAAACGTGTTGAGTCAGGAATTGCGTTCCTTATTGCTGAATGGGGTATGGTTTTTTTCCTATTAAAGAAGTATCCTGACCTTACAATGACCGATATTATAATGTGGGCATCAATACAATTCACAATTTCAGGCTATATTCTTCATCAAATACAAAAAGAAAAAAAAAATGGAGAAACACCAACGGTAAATGAAGAAGATACAACGGAAAATAAAGAATAAATTTTGTCAATTTAAGTAATTTTTGTATATTTGTGAACTATGGTTGATAAGAAAACAAAAAAACAGGTAGAACAGGTTAAGTTTGAACGTACTTATACCTTTGAGGATAGTGTTGTTATCTGGAAATACGACAATTTAAAGACAAATACTGGTCCTTACGAGGTTGAGATTAAACAAATTAAAAAAAGTAAGTAATATAGTATTTATAGGTATGAAATTATTACCCATTTTAAGTGAAATAATAGACAAAAAGACCCTTATTTCGGCGTTAAAATCAATGAATTTTGATGAAAAAGAGGTTAAAAATGAGTTAAAAACATACATAAATAGGGTAAAAAACCTTCCAGATACTATAAAAGCATACCGAATATTGTCTGTAAACAGTAAAAAAGACATAAATTTGGATGAAATTGGGACTCATTTTGCGTTAAATAGGTCAGATTTGGTTAAAAATCACTCATTTTGTACCGGATGTGGGGAAAATTACTACATAATTACCGCAAATATACCTAAAAAAGAGGTAGATTAACAAGAAACCATCCATAATAACATACTTTACCCCAATGAAAACGAAATTACGGTTAAAAATCGGGGTAAAAATGTTGAAATAGTGTCTATTAGGAAGATAACTTTTTAAATTATCGTTTTTTACCCAAAATATCTTGAGTTTTCTTTAAAAATTCGGCATAATCACCAAAATTTGGTAAATTACCCATATTTTTCATACTTTGGTTCATATTTTGGGCTTTTTTGAACATTTGGAAGATTTCTCGACCATAATTTCTCCACCAAATGTATATTCCTATTGACATTACACTCAAAACTAGTGTAAAAATGATTAAAACTACTGTTAATACCATAATAAATCTTATTTTAGGTAAAAATAGTAGTTTTAATTCTATATGTCAATTATTTTAGTAAATTATAGTACTCTTTAAAGTGTTTAATACGGTCAGGTAGTCCAATTGTTCCTCCATTTACTCTTTTTGTAACCGCAGTTACTGTTGCATCGTCCGATCCTTTATCACAGATACTCCATAACTTGTTTGAATCAAAAAAGAATGCCGCAGAAGCCAATGGATACTTAGTTGCAACTAAATCTGGGTTAGAAACACAATCTTCACCAATAAATTTAGTAAAATTAGTGTAATTTGACTTTCCAGTTAACTGAATATACCCTCTACCTCTGAATTTAAACCCTTCTTTAGTAGTTTCATCACCATTTCCCATTCTACCACCGTAAACACGAGATGCAATCTTCTCAGGTTGTTTTGCGTATGACTCAGAAAGGGTTCCTGGGAAGTATTTACCAAATATTTTCTTCAAACCGTCCGCAGAATAGTTTAAATTCTCTGAAACCGCCTTAAAACCACCTGATTCGTGACCACATTGTGATAAAAAGTGAGCTAAACGTAGATTATTTGTAATATTAAACTTTTTTGCGGTTTCTGGTATCTGCGCAATCACTGAATCAGGAATATGACCTTTTAGTTTCTCAATATTCAATCCTGTTACCGGTGTGATTACAACATCTTCTTTAACTACTTGTGTTGTACCAAACATTTTACCCCACGTAGTATCTCCAACAACACCATCATCATTTAATCCATTAGCTTTTTGCCAAGATTTAACTGCAGCTTCGGTTTTAGGTCCAAAAATTGCAACACCCGCATCCGGTGTTAAACCTAATTTTTCTTGAAGTTTTTTTACGTCGTCTCCTTTCGATCCTACTTTTAATAACATAGTATTTTTATTTTATATCCTATAAATATAACAATAGGTAGTAAAACTATTACCTGACAATAGTCAAATGTCCTTGTATTTTTTTTCTTTCATCTGTACCATCAACCCCATAAGTAATAATCCATATGTAAATTCCATTTTGACACATTTTATTACCGTAAGTACCGTCCCATTTTGATAATACATTATGACTTTCCCAAAGAACTTCACCCCATCTATTTAATAATGTTAATTCATATCTGTATGGATCATAACCAGATGTAAAAACAGGTCCCCATTCGTTATTATGTTCATCACCATCAGGTGTAAATGTATTTGGAATAAAAATTAGTTCCTGTGGACATTCATCAAGTGTTATTGTTGTTTGTTGTGGTAAGGACTGACAACCATTTGCCGTTTGTGTTACATTAATTGTAAAAATACCAAATTCATCCCAACTGTATGAAAGATTATCAATTTCAAAAGTATCTCCCATAACAACCCATTCGTATAGTCCAGGTAATGTTGATGAGGTTGAGTAAATCACATTCACACTATCTCCATCACACAATTCAAAATAACCATTAGCTGGGGTTATTTCATTAAGAATAGGTCTTGGGTTAACGGTAACATTAATATTTGTATCAAACATACATCCTGATTGGAAATAAGAATAAAAAACATTATCAATACCAATATATCCGTTATCCGGACAATACTGATTACCCCAAACATTATTCGCCAAAAATAAACCTCCAGGTGGTGTTGCGGTTAAATCAACACATCCATCATATTCACAATAAGGTCCCATAGGAGATATAATTGGGAGTATATTTAAAACCTCAATAGATGTTGTTTCTGTTTGACTAACACATCCATTTGCGTTTTGACCATATACTGATAAGATATTAGAATAAAATCCACCGTTAACTCCGGTAACATCTAAATTAATTTGTGTTGTTCCTTGACCTGAAGTAATATTACCATTTGTGGTTGACCAAACATAGTTTAAGTTAGGTGTTATACTTGAGATATCAAAAGGGTTTATTGATGAATTAAAACAAACGGTGTCTGAACCAATAATTGGGTTGATTGTTAATAGTGGTGGATCAGTAAGAACTACGTTTCCGGAAACATCACATCCATTTGCATCTGTTATTAAAAAAGTATAAGGACCTGAACAAAGATTTGTTAAATTAAAAGATGATTGACCCCCAACCCAAGAAATTGTTTGTACTCCGGAACCTCCTTGTGGTGTAACATTAATTAAGCCATCACAATATGTATTACAAGTTGGGTTTGTAAAATTAACTATTGGTTGTGGTAGGTTTGGTGGTCCAGGTTGAACAAATACAGTATCAGGACCTAAATTACCAATACCTACATTACAAGTAGACCATCCCGCATTACAGGTTGGATAAACAAATTGACAGGTGTAATTTGCACCTGCGGGTGGTGGTGTAACGGTAATTGTTGGGCCAGTTCCAATTGGATTTGGGTTACCTACTTGATACCAAGTTAAAGTTGGTGTTACTGTAGGACCTGAAGGGGTCCATCTATATGAATTATTTACCGTAGTCCAAGCAGTTGAGTTTCTTCCTGGTGATGTAATACCAATAGTTCCTAATAAATTATGGATTCCTTGAGTTGCGGTTCCACTTTGCCATTGTAAACAAGATGGTTTATTTTGAATGTGATTTTCAATATAATTTGTTGATTCGTAAATTACAATATGAAATGTCCCAAAATTAGAAGTACAAGAAAACATTGGCATATTTGTCCAACTAACAACTAATTTTCTACACGGAGCAACACCCTGAACTTGATATTTTATTTGACCACCAATACCTGGATGCCAATCTTGCCACGGTCCCATAATACAATTCTTAGGTACTAATGCGTTTCCTGTTGGAATAGGTTGTGATGTAAATGTCACGGGTTGTCCTCCAGTAAATGAAATCCAACCATTAGATCCTACATAAAATTGAGTATATGTTTGACCAAAAAAACAAAAATTAAATCCAATATTAAATGGTCCTTGTTGTGAGTCGTCAGACATAAACAAACTTGTACCCGTATTTGTTTGGGCAACATAAGGAATGTTAGTAACACCATAATTTGTGGTTTGATTTGGGTTTGTTCCACCAGGACCACACTGACTTAAATCCGCCGTTAGGGTAGTTGACCCAACCCCACAAGGTAATAATTGGTCTGGACCCAAGTATGGACAATACTGACTATATCCAAGTATTGTTATTAAACTAAATAAAATTAAAATTGTTTGTTTCATATACATATAAATAGTAAATTGTTTATGTTTAAGTTGGTTACTTTATAATACATATTAGCATACCCACCGATTTAATTAGCAAATGAAAAGAAAAAAACTATTACAAAAAATACTTAACACCACTTTAAAATCACAAATTAATAAAATGTACGGTGATGGTAGTTATGTAACCGTTAGTAATATTTCTTACATTAGAAGTAAAAAATGTCATTTGATAAGTGTTACGTTATATTTAACCGATGTTGAAAATGGTATGGAACTTTTTCCAGATGGATTAGAAATCATTACTAAACAAGGGTGGGGAGTCGTTGGTGACGGTCAACCAATTGCTATCCAACCGTCGGTTGATGTAAAATTGTAATTTTACTTTCACTAACCATATACTCTATTACCTTGTTGTTTGGTGATTTTATAAAAAACTCATCGTCAGTTTTTCTAAAAAATGCAATACCATTTAACAAATTACGAAGTTCATCATAAGTTTCTTTATCTTTTACTTTATATGTGTTTAATCCCACCATCTTCCCATTCTTTCTTTTAATACTCTATGTAAAAGGTCGTGAGCCTTTTCTTCATTATGTTTTGCAACATAAAAACATAAATCTTCTTTATTTAAATCGGGTTTTTGTTTAGATACTTTACGAACACTTGACGGATATTTTTTTAAATAGTCATCATATTTTTCCGAAATAACGTCTTTCTCCATTGAGTAGAGTTCTCTATCTCCCTCAATTGGTTCAAATCTAAATTTAGTTTCAGAATAGTCAAGGTACTCTATACCGTAATAATCGTCCTTAACTCTTTCAATCAAATTAAGAGCAATTGTCATATCACGATTATCTCTGTCAACTTGCATATGACGATTTGCGTAGATTATCTCCTTTCTTTGAAACTCAATTTTCTTTTGTAATATTGTATAGATATACCAATCATCCCAATCCTTATCTTTATATAAAGTTGGTATCCACCTTATGATATTTTTACATCCACCAATAAAGTATCTTATTCTCCAATGTAAATTTCTCCAAATACGAGCGGATATTGTTTTTCTATTCCAAGCGGAATCTTCAGGGATTGTTAGTTTTTTATAATTTTTCATTCTTTTGTTTTTTCCATTCAAGATAAAAACCTATACCAACAATTATATTCATACCAAAAGACATTAAAATTTCAGAAATGTCTTCATAAACATTCATTGTTAAATGAACGTGTCCAACAACCCAAAACGGTATTGATAAGTTGGACGATACCCATATAATTAAATAGTTAATAAATTCTTTCATCAAAGATAGTAAAAAACTTTTAATAAGTTAATGAAAATTACATTAAATTAGGAATAACCTCTTCTTCAAAGAAGTATTTAATTTTGTGAACGTCTTTTTTGTCTAATTCGTTAACTAATCTAACCTCCTGGGATTCGTCATAACCAGCACCTACATCGTTAGAATTGTATGATTGGAAATCTTGGTCCATTATAGTTTGTTCCAATAAGACCAACCCATTCTTCACCTGACCATAGAACGGTCCCAAAAAACAAATTTTCATTTTTTAATATATCCGCATAATCAAATATAAATGTAAATTCAGTACCATCAATTAAAGTAGTTTTAAATTCTTCACCAACTTTTTCTTCATAGTTTGTTTGTTCTGATTCCTCCGGGTCTTCAAATTCACCCTTTTTGCCTGAGGTTGACCATTCAGAGAATCTTTTTATATAATCTTGTTCCTGTGGAGTTAGAGATTCCCAACCTTCATCTGCAATTTTATTAAAAAGAGAGTCAAATTTTTCTTGATTCTCTCTTAACATTTTAAATTGTGATTCCGTGATTATATATTTCATATCTTAAACAAATTTAATCCCAATAGCATCCCAGTTAAGATCCACATCCTTACATCCAATTTTATTACCACCAAGGTCCTCAACCTTTTTAAAGAAAGTATCGTATTGTGATTTTATTTTTGCGTTTTCTGGTTTAGACCAAAATTCTGGATTTTTACTCATTTGTTTTGAGTATGTGTTAAACACCTTTGTACATTGATTTACAATTTCTTTTTTTCTGTTTTGGATTTCTTTTTCTGTTTTTCTTTCTGTTCTTTTTTGCGTTCTATCTATATTTCTTAAATCTCTACTAGAAATGTCCTCAACACTACCTCCACCACCAGGAACTTGTGATTGTAAAGGTATTAAATTGGTTAATTTGTCCGTAGATAGTGGAATTGTTTGTAATGGTTTAGTTGCCATTTTATCAATATACCCACTTTTAGTCCATGTGTAATTTGGTTGTACTTTATAACCACTACCATTATCAACCACCGCGGTTCCATCAGGTATTAAAATATATTTAGTACCATCACCATTTTTTACCTCATAACCAAACTCATATACCCCACTATTGTATGGGACAATTATTCCATCTGGGAAGTTTTTAAATTTTGTTTTTTGACCCTCAAAAAACTTTTTTAATTCTTCGGAAGATTGTTCCATAATAAGATTAAATTCTTTACGAATAGTATTCTCATGAAGACCTAATATTCTTCTTTTTTCCGATTCACTTATTAATGTCGTATGTTTCATATTTTTAATTTTTTAATCAAATGATTTTTTATCTTTTTCAATAACTGGAGGAATAAAATCTGGTAACTCATCGCCACCTTTAATAGGTTTATTGGGTCTATCAACACCAACCTGTATTGGTTTTTCTTTTATTATTCTAATTTCGTCAACAAAACATTGGTAGTAATAAACATCTCCTTTACCTGGAGCAGTTCCTTCACACCAAGCAGTACCATCACTGAATATTACACAAGTTTCTGTTAGTTGATAGCAACCACATATCCCAAAATCTTTACTTTTAGTTAATGTATTATCTTTAATTCTTTTTAGAACACAAGGATATTTTAACCAAGAATCATTACCTTTATTACCGTCTTGTTGTGATGACCCACACTTACATTTTTCACAATCTTCCATTGATGTAAAAGGTCCATTTTGTCCTGTAACACCAACACACATACCTTTTGTGGAATTATAAAAATACCCAATTTGTTGTGTTACAATTGATCCGTATGGAACTTCTTTTGGTTGTATACTACATTTTGTTTTACAAGCTTCGGTTTGTTTTCCATCGTCTTGTCCTTTTTTAGAACCCCAAGTTCCATCACAAAATGCGTTTCTTAAATTTATATTAGTTGATGCGTTTCCTGAAATACAAGGAGTTGTTCCATTACATTTAGCCTCAATCCATTTTCTACTTTCTTCTTTCCAGTTAAGACCGGCATCAGTAAATGCGTTATATGGTGTTTTATTCTTACAGTTAGAATCTTTTTCTTTATCTCCTGTTTGACCACCTTGTTTACAAGGTGTCTTTTCATCACATTCGTGTTGTATTTTAGTGTCTGTGATTTTTGGATTACATTTACCATTAACACATTTACAATAATAAAAATAAGATTTTAGTTCTTTTTCGTCTTTAAAACTTTTCATAACCTGGTTTGAATACCACTGAAACTGTATTCCATTTCCTCCAGCATTAGGAACAATAATAGATTGGTTACCATCTTTATCTTTCGATAAAGTACCAGAATTTCTAACACAAATAGGAAAATCTTTTATGGTTAGTTGTTCAGTTATTAAACTTTTATGTTTAGAATGCATCCCAAGTATTCTATTTTTTTCTGATTCCTCAATCAAAATCCTTTTTAAATTCATAGTTTTATTTTTTTTACTTTATGTTGTTGTTTTTACTTCTTCTCTAGAAATTGATGGTGGATGAAGTCCCTTACCATTTAATACGGTAGCAACCAATCCCCCGGTTCCCCAAGTTTGTAACGCACTTTTACATTTATTTGCAATTTTTTTAGCCCCAATATTATCTTTAAGACCATCAGTGATACAGGTGTAATAACCTAACTTTAATGTTTCAACAGTTGCATCAATACCTTCTTGTTCACTTTTATAATTTCTCACACCACCAACACATTTACCTCCAGTTCTTTTAAGACAATTATAAAATTTAGACCTTTCTTTTTTCTTAGTTGTGTTAAATGGATTGAATTTTGCTTTAGCTCCTTCAGCTTGCCTCCAACCATAGAAGAATTTCATATTCTCTTCAGATGATGGAGCACCAATTCCGGATAATATTTTTTTATATATTTGGTCATCAGAACTTGAGGATTTAGATACCTCAATGTCAGTTTCTTCTGTATCATCACTATCTGAACCTAAAAATTCATCTTTTATGTTGGTTAAATAATCAACAATTTTATTAATTAAAGATTTAAATTCAAATTCATTTAATATTACCTTTCTTTTCATATTACTTATAAATATATTTAAGTATGAAAAAATTTATATATAAATCAGTATCTAGCGTATTTAATTTACTTAGGTTTAAAACCGGTAACAGTTTAATGAGAATATTATCAATATTGTTATGGGTTCAAATACTAATTTGGGTTTTAAAATTTATTTTATTATTTGTTAAATAAACGTTTTACAATTTGTTTTAAATTAACTAATCTTTAAAAAAAATATTATGAGCAAAGTACAAATTGACAGTACCGTAACGGTACATTACACAGGAAGATTGGAAGACGGTAGCGTTTTTGACTCTTCTTTGACTGATGGTAGAGAACCTATCAAAGCAACCTTGGGTCAAGGTCAATTAATTCCTGGTTTTGAATCTGGGTTAATTGATATGGCAATTGGTGATAAAAAAACTATTGAGATTGAACATACCGACGCATATGGTGAAGTAAATCCTGATATGGTGGCTGAAGTTCCAAAAGACAAAGTTCCGGAAGGAGTTGAGGTTGGTGCTATGTTACAAACTTTTGGTCCTGCTGGTCCGATGCCAGTTAAGGTAATTGGTGTTAATGAGGATACGGTAACCATTGATGCTAATCACCCATTAGCGGGTAAAAAATTAATCTTTGAGTTAGAGGTTGTAGGCGTTGAATAATAAAATGGGACTTTAGGGTCCCTTTTTTATTTTATCGTGGAGTTGGTGTGGGAATAGGTGTTTGTCTTGTTGACGTAAGAGT
>Ga0247834_1003154_pt1 | contig 22939 bp, 2 predicted proteins | sample LaCruzMarch2015__8_FD_187118 | JGI IMG/M metagenome (GOLD analysis project Ga0247834, IMG submission 187118) | Freshwater microbial communities from meromictic Lake La Cruz, Castile-La Mancha, Spain - LaCruzMarch2015_12m | ecosystem: Environmental > Aquatic > Freshwater > Lake | place: Spain...
GCGTTCACATGGGCGGGGGTGATGGCGGTGACGAGCTGGTTTGTGCCCACCTCGACGCCGAGCTTTTCGACGAGCCGGGCATTGCCCTCGGGCCAGGTGAGCACGGTGTCGCTGCCGGCGTTCGCGGCCTCGCCGCTGCGGCTGGCGAAGTAGTGGATGCCGGCCCAGGCGGAGACTTCATCAAGGCCGCCGCCGAAGTCGTCGCGGCAGCAGTAGTCCACATGCCAGCGCAGTGCCTCGCAGGTGAAGCCCTGGGTGGTCATCCAGGCGGCCATGGTGAACTGGTCGAGCGCGAGCACCTCGGGATCACGCGGGCTGCGGTCCACGGGCAGGGTGAAGGCGTGGCGCTCCTGCCAGCGGTGCATGGCGGCCTGGAACTCGTCGAACTGGCTCTTTTCACTGGGCGTGAGGCCGGTGAGGGGGAGGAGGCCCTCCTCCCACTGGCCGTGGATGAAAAGGCGCTCGTGGGGGTCGTGGCAGAGGGAGAACTCGTCATAGACGGGCCTGCCTGCGGCATCGTGGCCGGTGATGAGGCCGGTTTCCTGGAAGAACTGGAGCACCTCGTGGCAGTCCTTTCCCGGCAGGGGGACGTAGTGGGCACCCCAGGGGTAGGCGGAGACGGCGTTGCGGCCGGAGATGGAGTTGCCGCCGGGCTGGGATTCGAGGTCGAGCACGGTGATCTTTTCCACGCCGAGCTGGCGCAGCCGCCGCGCCGCGCTGAGTCCGGCGATGCCGCCGCCTGCGACCACCACGTCTGTTTTGAGCGTGCGGGCGGGCTTAGGAAAGGCGGCCGTCTGACGCAGACGGTGCCCGTGCGCGGAGGCGGCACCGACGATGCTGCCGGGGAGGGTCTGCGAGCGTGTGCAAGAGCCGGTGATCAGCGCGGGGGCAGAGGCGGTGGCGGCGAGGAAGCGGCGGCGTTTCATGGCAGGCGTTCGCCGATCCAGCGCAGGAGCGGCTCTGAGGAGGGGCACCTTTCCGCGATGCGGCCTGCGCACTTGCTTGCGGCGGCCTGGATGGCGGGGTCGGAGAGGAGCTTTTGCAGGGCGGCGACGACGCGGCCGGGCGTGAAGGTGCGCGGGGTTATGCCGATTCCGGCACCGAGCTGCCAAAGGCGGTGGGCGTTGTCGGGCTGGTCGTGGGCCATGGCCATGAGGAGCTGGGGGACGCCTGCGGCGAAGCCCTGGGAGAGCGTACCGATGCCGCCGTGGTGGACAAAGGCGGCGGCGTGCGGGAGCAGGGTGGAAAAAGGGGCGTACTCCACGGGCAGGATGCTGGCGGGCAGGGCCGGGGGGAGCTGGTCGAGCTTTCGCGTCACAAAAAGCGCGCGTTTGCCGAGGCGCTGCACGGCCTCCAGGGCGACCTGGAAGAAGCGCCGGGCCTGGATGTTGGCGCTGCCGGGGGTGAAGACGACGGGCCTGTCCCCGGCGGCGAGGAAGCGGCGCACGTCCTCCCCGAGGGGCTTTTCAACGGCCATGTCCTCCAGGGGAAAGTCGCACTGGAGCAGGTGCGGCGGCCAGTCGGGCTGCGGTCTGGCGAACCATTCCGGGAAAAGGCACAGGACTCCGTCCGGGGAGTGCGCCCAGTCCCACCACAGGCTGCGCGGGGGCTTGATGCCGCGCGCGGCGCAGGCGCGGTTGACGCTCGGTGCGGAGAAGCGGTCGGCGGGGTTCGGCAGGCGGACGAGGCGGCGGCGCAGCCAGAGGGGGATTTTTCTCAGGTGCTCCATGCCGGGAAAGAGCACCGGAGTCTCATGTGCGCTGATGAGCACGGCAGGCTGCAGATGCACGGAGATGAGCGGGATGCCCAGCGCCTCCCGCGCCAGCCGCGCGCCGAAGGCGGTGCAGGGTGCCAGGAGCAGGTCCACACGCTGGCGTGCGTGGCAGGCCTCAATGGCCCGAATGAGGGTCTCTGTGCTCTCGCCCGCTAATTCAAAGACGAGCTTTGTGCCGCGATAGAGCTGCCACACGCGCGGGTCGGCGATGAAACGGTCAAAATCTTCCTGCTTTCCGAGAGGAATCACCTCCAGCCCGGCGGAACGGACGGCCTCCTCGAAGACGCAGGCGACGATCATCGTGACCTGGTGCCCCTGGGAGCGGAGCAGACGGCCTAGCCACAGGAAGGGGAAGACATCTCCGGCGCTGCCGAAGGGGAGGAGGGCGATGTGGGCCATGCGGTTGAGGGGAGGGGGCACCGGATGAGTCGCGCAAAAAGACGACCGCAGCCAGTCTCGGAACGGGGATATTTGAAACCAAAGTTAAAAATAGGCATTTTGATTTTTGATAATTAAGTATATGAGATATAATTTCCATATCACATGAAGACGTACTCACTTCGGAAAACCCTTTTAGCCGCTCTTGCCGCCGTGCTGGTCCAGGGCAGCGCCTCCGCCAGCACCATTTTCTGGGAAAGCGCCTTCAATGACCTGCTCTATGACAGTAACGGGCTGGCGCTGGACGCAGGCTTTTCGTTTGAGATCGGGACGTTCGGCGGCTTTGTGCCGACGCTGGCAAACATCAATGACTGGGACGGGAACTGGAAGGTCTTTGACCGCGCTTTTGACCCGGATGCGAATGGTTGGAACACAGTGGACCAGTTCTTCACGGGCACGGTGGACCACTTGGTGACAGGGGAGTCGAGTTCGGCGGATGCGGTGCCGGGAACAGTGTTTACGCAGGGGGAGACAGCGTTCCTGTGGGTTTACAACACCAAGGCGCGCAACCTTACCACCGAGTGGGCGCTGCTGGGGGATGGCACCAGCACGGGGGATGCGGCGGATGACTGGATCATTCCTGATCCTGCGGACCCGCCCGGCACCTCTTATGTCTGGCAGCTCGCGGACCTGGACCAGGTGGTCTTCGGCGGCGGCAACAACGTGCAGGGCAGCGGCAGTTTCACGACAGACCCCGGTACCTTCAGCCTACAGACCCACCTGGTGCCGGTGCCTGAGCCAGGCTCGGCACTGCTGGTGCTGCTGACCGTCGGCCTGTGGGCCACACGGTGCCGCTCCGGGCGTGGTGCAAGCTTCACGATTGCCAGGGAGAGCCACTAGAAGCGATCCATGCGCGGCAGCCTACTAGTCCTCTCTGCGCTCCGGCATGGCCGGACGGGCGCGCATTTCATGGGCTGGACGATCTTCGCGGCCCTCTTGGTCCTGGCCGGCCCCGCTTTCTCCCAGACCTCCGACTTCGGGGACTACAACTCCTTTCCCGGTGCCAACAGCACGAGCAATACCGCCCTGCGGATCGGTGCGGCGGTGGATGCTGAAAATTCCGCTACAACCAACGCTACCGCGACCGGCGACGACACCACGGGGAGCGATGACGAGGACGGGGTGACCCTGCCGGTCAACTTGGTGCTGGGAGCGGCCGGCAGCCTAACAGTGAATCTGACAAACACCCGTGGATCGACCGCTTATCTCAATGTCTGGATTGACTGGAATAACAACGGCGTATTGACGGATTCCGGGGAGCAGATCGCCTCGAATACGACGATCTCCAACGGCACCTCAAACTCCAACCGCACGATCACTTTCACGGCTCCGGTCACTGCGACTCCCGGCAGTCTTGGCGTGCGTGTGCGCCTAACCAGCACCAGCAGCCCAGGGCCGGACGGTGCGGACGGCGTGGGGGAGGTGGAAGACCACATTTTGAATCTTGGGCAGGGGAGTGACGGCCAGGGAAGCATCGAAACGCTGCCCAGCGGAACATACATCATTCCCATGGACAATGCGTTGCAGGGCAACTTCAACCTCAAGTCCTACGGTCTTGCCGTGCGGTTGCTCCACGCCAACGTGCCTCTGAAGTGGATCATCAACCCAATCAAGGGCAAAGACGGAGCCGACTTCACCGCGAATGCGTCCCGGATCAAGCCCACGGCGATTGCTGCTGCCAGCCTCTCCTTCCGCGGCGGCCCTCTGGCAGTCCAGCCCGGATTTGAATCGCAGGCGCTTGCTGTGATCAATGCCTATGGTAACAACGTTGCCGTGTATCAGCTCAATGCCGCCACCACTGTAAGTGTTGACTCGACGCTGGTCCACAAGCCCAAAGTTGCCGTGTTTGACCAGGGGGGCAATGGCTCGATCCATGTCGATGTCCTTCAAGAAGCGGGCCTGACATTGTTCACCCATTACCAGATATTGAACAACGCCACGGACATCGGTGCCGGTTCCTGCTTCACTGTCGCCACTGAACCGCATGCGGATGATGTCGGGGGAGCCACCGCGCTGCTGAATTTCCTTCTGAGCGGCGGCAACTTCTTTGGCCAGTGCGCGGCCATTCGCGACTACACGCAGCAAGGCCTGCTTGCGGGGTATGCGGAAGACGGAAAGCTCGGAGGCTCCATGACCTATGGCAATTTCCAAGACCCCATGGCCCAGTTCGATGGCGCGCTTGCAGATGAAGGCGGCTCGGTCACATCGTTCAAGCTGACTTCCAACCCTGGCTTCCGCATTGCCTACTCATCGAGTGACGGAACCCGCTACAAAGTGTATGTGGGGCGTGTGGCCGGTGCTCCCGTCAGGGGTGGCTGGGTTCATTACCTGGCTGGTCATAAATATGACAAGTCTGATATCTCCAGCATCAACGGCAGGCGGATACTGCTCAATGCCGTTCTTCGTTCGGCGGGACGCCCGGATAGTTGCAATCTTGCCATCCCCCTTGACTATGGCGACTACAGCAGCTTCGGCAGCGCCTCAAGTCTGGTGGATAGCCGCCTGCGTCTTGGCGCGCTGGTGGACGCGGAGAGCACGTCCGTGACCAATGCCACGGCGACCAGTGATGACATTACGGGCAGCGATGATGAGGACGGCGTCACGCTGCCGGTGAGCGTGCAGAGAGGATCGTCCGGCTCTTTGAGTGTGGTGGTAACCAATACCATCGGCAGCACAGCTTTTTTGAATGCCTGGATTGACTGGAATAACAATGGCGTGTTGACGGATTCCGGGGAGCAGATCGCCACGAATACGACGATCAGTAATGGTGTCTCCGGCTCGGCACGCACGATCAATTTTACGGCTCCGGCCTTGGCGACGATTGGCACGGTGGGGGTGCGTGTCAGGTTGACTTCTGTGAGCAGTCCCGGTGCAGATGGTACAGATGGCACAGGAGAGGTGGAGGACTACACTTTGACTGTTGCCTCGAGTTTGGGAGTGGGAAATCTCATTTGGAACGATGCCAACGACAACGGCCTCTTTGACAATGGTGAGAGCGGTATCAACAACGTGTTGGTGGAGCTTTGGTCACCAGGCTCAGACAACGCCATCGGCGGCACGGGAGTCAATGCCGATACCAAGCTGGCGAGCATGAACACCGCCGGCGGCGGCATCTACAGCTTCACGGGCTTGGCGGCGGGACGCTATTTTGTCAAAGTGCCGACACCGCCGCTGTCCAGATCCAGCTCGGTGGTGGATGCGTCTGACAATGGTCAGGATCTGGACAATGATGGTTCACAGCCTGGAGGTTCGGCAACCTCTGCTTTCAGCGGGGTGATTCAATTAACCGCAGGCACTGAGCCAGGCTCATCCGGCAGCGGCAATGTGGATAACACGATAGATTTTGGCTTTGTCGCCAACATCGGCTCACCTTTCGTTTGTGATAACCGCTATTACATCATGCAGAACGTGGAGACCAGCTCCGGTTCGGGGGTCTTTGACACAACGTTGTATTACATCGAGACGGACCAGACACTGGAGCCGATCTTTGTCTTCAGTGGTAAAAAACTCAACGGCTTGGCGGCATACGGCGGGTATCTTTACTGCATGGATCAGAATGGCAATCATCTCTACCGGGTGAACTCTCTGGGCACGCTTGTGGATATGGGGGAAATTCCTGGTCTGCCTTTTCCAGGCACCAATAGCCAGTGGTCGGGTGCTACCGCTCTGACCTCGGGAAAGATGATCCTGAACCTGTGGGACTTCAATGGCACGACGCAGCTCTACACGATTGATCTGGGCTCGGCCAGTGTGGAGGGCAGCGGTGTGAGGTGTACCTATGCCAGCAACGGTCAGAATATGTCGGGTAACTTGGGCGACATCGTCTGGGACCCTTTGACTAACAAAATCTATGGTTACAATACGATAGACTCCAGCCAGCTCGGGCTGTTTGAGATCAATACGACGACGGGTGTTTGCACACGTATTGCTTCTGCCGTGGTGGGGGCCTTCGGGTCTATGGTGATTGATGCCAACGGGCTTGCCTATGGTTATGGCAGCGCAGGCAGCTCGGGTCCGCAGGACACGCTGTATATCTTCAATCGAACCAACGGTATCCTGAACGGCTCCCTGACCGCTGTGGGCAGAGGACCGGGTGTTTCAAACTCGGATGGCGCGGCCTGCCCAGGTGCCGCCCCCTCGATGAAGATCGGCAATCTCGTCTGGAATGATACTGACAACGATGGCGTGAAGGATGCGGGTGAGTCCGGGATTGATGGTGTTTCACTCCGCCTTTTCCTGGGTGGTCAAGATCCGCTCACTGCCACACCTGCCGCCTCAGTAACAACAGCAGGAGGCGGGCTCTACGCGTTCAGTAATCTCTCGCCTGGACAATACTTCGTTTACATCCCGACTCCGCCTGCATCCTTTCCTTTGAGCAGCAGCGTGACCGATACGGCGGACAATGGGCAGGATGGTGATGATAACGGCACGCAAACCGGCCAAGGACAGCCCGTGCGTAGTCCGCTAATCTCCCTGGTGGCAGGTGCTGAATCCATCACGGATGGAGACACGGACAACAACTCCGACAACACCATCGACTTTGGCTTCCGTGCCTGTCCGGCCATGACGGTGAGCGGCACCCCGGCCAGCGGCGCAGTCGGCCTGGCTTACACACACACCTTCAGCGCCAGCGGCGGCACCGGTCCCTACACTTGGTCCGTCACGAACGGGACGCTGCCGTCCGGCCTAACTTTAAGCAACGCGGGAGTCCTGAGCGGCACCCCGACGGCCTCCAATGGAGCAGGTGTCTCGGTGACTGTGCGCGCCTCGGATTCCTTTGGCTGTCTTGGGAGTGCCACCTTCACTTTGGTGGTGCTGCTGAATACGGACTTTGGTGACTACACTCCATTCCCGAGTGCCTCCAGCGTGGTGAATGCCAATCTGCGCATCGGCAGTCTGATCGATGCAGAAGCCTCTGCCGTGACCAATGCCACGGCGACCAGTGATGACATCACGGGCAGCGATGATGAGGACGGCGTCACGCTGCCGGTGAGCGTGCAGAGAGGATCGTCCGGCTCTTTGAGTGTGGTGGTGACCAATACCAGCGGCAGCACAGCTTTTTTGAATGCCTGGATTGACTGGAATAACAATGGCGTGCTGACGGATTCCGGGGAGCAGATCGCCACGAATACGACGATCAGTAATGGTGTCTCCGGCTCGGCACGTACGATCAATTTTACCGCTCCGGCCTTGGCGACAATTGGCACGCTGGGGGTGCGTGTCAGGTTGACTTCCGTGAGCAGTCCCGGTGCAGATGGAGCGGATGGCACGGGAGAGGTGGAGGACTACACGCTGACTGTTGCAGCGAGTTTGGGAGTGGGAAATCTCATCTGGAACGATGCCAACGACAATGGCCTCTTTGACAATGGTGAGAGCGGTATCAACAACGTGTTGGTGGAGCTTTGGTCGCCAGGCTCAGACAACGCCATCGGCGGCACGGGAGTCAATGCCGATACCAAGCTGACCAGCATGAACACCGCCGGCGGCGGCATCTACAGCTTCACGGGCTTGGCGGCGGGACGCTACTTTGTCAAGGTGCCGACCCCGCCTTTGTCCAGATCCAGTTCGGTGGTGGATTTCTCTGACAATGGTCAAGATTTGGACAATGATGGTTCACAGCCCGGAGGGTCGGCAACGTCTGCCTACAGTGTGGTGTTTCAACTGACCCCAGGCACTGAGCCGGGCTCATCCGGCACCGGCAATGTGGATAACACGATAGATTTTGGCTTTGTCGCCAACATCGGCTCACCTTTCGTTTGTGATAACCGCTTTTACATCATGCAGAACTGGGAGGCCACTCCAGGTTCAGGCAATTGGGATACGAGCCTTAACTACATCGACTCCAATCAGTCGCTGGTGCCGATCTTTATTTTTAGCGGAAAGAAGCTGAACGGTCTGGTGGCGTATGGCGGCTATCTTTACTGTGTGGATCAGAACGGTGGACATCTCTACCGCATCAATTCACTGGGGACGCTGGTGGACATGGGGTTGATTGATGGTCTGCCCAGTTCTGCGACGGATGGTCAATGGGGAGGTGGCACGGCGCTGACTTCAGGCCGGATGATCATCAACCGCTTCACCTTCAGCAATGCAAGGACGACCCTTTACACTATTGATCTCGCCTCCGCCACTCTGGTTGGCAGCCCTGTAGTCACTCGATATTCGACCACGAATGCGGATACGACCGGTAACTTTGGGGATATTGTGTGGGACCCATTGACGGACAAAATCTACGGTTACAATACCTATGACTCGAACAATCTCGGACTCTTTGAGATTAATACGACAACGGGTATCTGCACACGTGTGACCGCCTCTTTTTTGTCCACATTCGGTTCCTTGGTTATTGATGCGAATGGATTGGCCTATGGTTATGGTAGCCAGAGCAGTTCCACTTCCCAGGATACGCTTTATGTTTTCAATCGAACCAACGGTGTTCTGAATGGCAGCATGACCGCTGTGGGTAGCGGGCCGGTGGTGACAAACTCCGATGGTGCTGCTTGTCCGGGGGCTGCGCCGTCCATGAAGATTGGTAACCTTGTGTGGAACGATGTCGATAATGACGGTATCAAAGACACTGGGGAATCAGGTATCAACGGAGTGACTTTGCAACTCTTCTTGGGAGGGGAAGATCCAACGATTGCCGACCCCGCAGCGACCACGACAACAGCCGACGGCGGGCTGTATTCATTCGTTAACCTGTCACCAGGGCAATACTTGATCTACATTCCGACACCGCCTGCTTCCTTTCCTTTGAGCAGCAGTGTCACAGATACCGCCGACAATAGTCAGGACAATGACGACAATGGCATTCAGACCGCGCAGGGACAGGCGGTGCGCAGTCCGTTGATCGCCCTGGTGGCAGGTTTTGAATCCATCACGGATGGTGATACGGACAACAACTCCGACAACACCATCGACTTTGGCTTCCGCGCCTGTCCGGCCATGACGGTGAGCGGCACACCGGCCAGCGGGACAGTCGGGCTGGCTTACACGCACACCTTCAGCGCCAGCGGCGGCACTGGTCCCTACACTTGGTCGGTCACCGCTGGCACGTTGCCGTCCGGCCTAACTTTAAGCAGTGCCGGAGTCCTGAGCGGCACCCCGACTGCCTCCAATGGAGCTGGTGTCTCGGTGACTGTGCGCGCCTCGGATTCCTTTGGCTGTCTTGGGAGTGCCGCCTTCACTCTGGTGGTGCTGCCGAATACGGACTTTGGCGACTACACTTCATTCCCGAGTGCCTCCAGCGTGGTGAATGCCAATCTGCGCATCGGCAGTCTGATCGATGCAGAAGCCTCTGCCACGACGAATGCCACGGCCACCGGAGATGACACAACAGGCAGTGATGATGAAGACGGTGTGACGGTGCCTGCGAATCTGGAGCAGGGCACGGCCTATACGCTGACGGTGACCGTGACCAATGCCACTGGAGCCTCCGCCTTCCTCAATGTGTGGATTGATTTCAACCGCAACGGCGTGCTAACAGATTCCGGGGAACAGATCGCCACGAACGTCTCCATAGCCAACGGCACGGCAAACTCGGCCAGAACGGTGAACTTCACGGTCCCTGCCGGAGCCGCGCTAGGGGCGAGTGCTGTGCGTGCCCGTTTGACAAGTGTCAGCAGTCCCGGTCCTGATGGTGCCGACGGGAATGGAGAAGTGGAAGATCAGGCGACCACCCTTGTCGTGCCGCAGTTTGACTTTGGTGATTATGCCAGCTTTGCCTCCGCCTCAAACACGGCCAACACCAATCTGCGCCTGGGGGCCTTGATTGATACGGAAGGCACCGCCACAACCAATCCCACAGCCACTGGAGACGATACCACGGGCACGGATGATGAAGATGCGCTGACGTTTACCTCGATGACCGCAGGACAGCCGGTGACGATTTCCGTGCCTGTGACTAACCTGACAGGCAGCGCGGCCTTCCTGAACGCCTGGATGGACTTTAACAATGACGGTGACCTGCTCGACTCGGGTGAACAGATCGTGACCAATGTCACGGTGGCGAATGGAACCAATAACGGAACGTTAAGTCTTGATTTCAACGTGCCGACGAATGCGGTGACTGCGGCGACGAACATCGGTGCGCGTTTCCGTCTCACGACTGCCTCGGCTCCTGGGCCAACAGGTGCGGGCGGCGTGGGCGAAGTCGAAGATTACGCCGTGGTCATCCTGGCACCGATCACGGATTTTGGTGACTGGGATCGCGGCATCTCGGTATCCAATACAGCCAATTCACGTCTGCGTTTGGGCGCGACTGTGGACGCTGAATACGCGGCGACAATGAATGCCACAGCCACGGGTGATGACATCACCGGAACAGATGATGAAGACGGTGTCTCCATCCCCGCACTCACCGCCGGTGGGCCTGCGACGATTTCCATCACACGAACCAATACCACCGGTGCCGTGGCTTATGTGAATGCCTGGATTGACTTCAATAACAACGGCTCCTTTACCGACTCGGGAGAGCAGATTTTGTCAAACTCCAGTGTGGCGAACGGGACGGCAGATGTCGTGCAGGCTCTCGGTATCACAGTGCCTGCGATAGCCGTGACCGGCACACCGCTCGGAGCGCGTTTCCGCATCACCTCCCTGACCAGCCCCGGTAGCGGCGGTGCAGGGGGCACGGGTGAAGTGGAAGATTATGTGGTCACCATCGCTGAGCCGACCACCGACTTCGGCGACTTCACTTCGTTTGGCTCCGCCAGTAGCACGCGCAATGCCGGGCTGCGTCTGGGTGCGACTTTGGATACAGAATTTGCCGCCACGACCAATGTCACGGCCAATGGCGATGACTTGACAGGCACGGATGATGAAGATGCGGTGACATTCCCCTCAATGACAGCAGGCGGACCTGCGACGATCTCTGTGCTCGTGACCAACACCACAGGCAGCAATGCCTTCCTGAATGCCTGGATTGATTTTAACGGCAACGGTGTGCTCACCGATAGCGGCGAGCAGATCGCCATCAATACGACGGTGAGTACAGGCACCACAAATGGCACGCAGAACATCAACATCACCGTGCCTGCGGGAAGCCTCACGGGGGTGAATCTTGGGGCACGTTTCCGCCTAACCAATTCCTCCGGTGCAGCGGCCATAGGCGCGGTTGGCAATGGTGAAGTGGAAGACTACATCGTGACAGTGGCCGCCCCGACGACGGACTTTGGCGACTTCAACGGCGTGGCCGATGCTTCTCAAGGTGTCAGCCCAAGCCTGCGCATGGGAGCAAGTGTGGATGCCGAGTTTGCCTCCACCCGCAATGCGGCGGCAACAGGGGATGATACGACCGGCAGTGATGACGAAGATGGCGTGACCATCCCTGCGCTGACAGCAGGCGGCCCGGCGACGATCACGATCACGGCTACGAACAGCTCGGGCGCACTGGGTTATCTGAATGCCTGGATCGACTACAATGGCGATGGCGACTTTGTGGACAGCGGCGAGCAGATTTCCACCAATACCAACGTCACGACCGGCACGACCAATGGCACGACGACACTGAACATCACCGTGCCGACCACAGCTCTGACCGGCACTAATCTGGGCGCTCGATTCCGTTTGTCGGCACCGCTTTCTCCTGGGCCGACGGGCAGCAATGCGGCGATTGGGGAAGTGGAAGATTATGTGGTGAACATCGCCGCACCCACCACTGACTTTGGTGATTTTACCGGCTTTGCTTCCGCCAGCAGCACCGCCAATACAACCTTGCGGTTAGGCGCTGCGCTGGATGCCGAGTTCGCCGCCACGACCAATCTCACCGCCACAGGGGATGACATCACCGGCAGCGATGATGAAGACGGAGTCGCATTGCCCTCCCTGGCTGCCGGAGTGGCGTTCACCATTCCGGTGACGGTGACAAACAACCGTGGGTCCAGCGCTTTCCTGAATGCCTGGATTGATTACAATAACAACGGCTCATTGACCGACTCGGGCGAGCAGATCGCCGTGAATGTGACGGTGGCCAATGGCACCACCAACAGCATCCTGAATGTGACCGGCACCGTGCCCGCCACGGCGACCACAGGCACCAATCTGGGGGTGCGCTTTCGCCTCGGCTCAGTCAGCAGTCCGGGGGCGACCGGGGCCTCCGGTGTGGGTGAAGTGGAAGACTATGTGGTGAACATCGTCGCTCCGACGAATGACTTTGGTGACTGGAGCGGAGTGGCCGATGCCTCCAATACAGTGAGCAGCAATTTACGCCTGGGTGCCACTGCGGATGCCGAAGTGACCTCCACCCGCAATGCCACGGCTACGGGCGATGATACGACCGGTGCGGATGATGAAGATGGTGTCACGCTGCCGTCCATGACCGCAGGGCAAACCGTGACAATCCCCGTGACAGTGACGAACACCAGCGGGGCAGGAGCCTTCCTGAATGCCTGGATAGACTTCAACAACAACGGCACGCTGACAGACTCGGGCGAGCAGATCGCCACGAATACGGCGGTGGCCAATGGCAGCAGCGGTGCCACGATCAATCTCAGTGTGACTGTGCCGACGAATGCTGTCACGGGCAGCAATCTGGGGATACGTGTCCGACTGACTGCGTCAGCGAATCCGGGTGTGACAGGCACGGGCGGCGGTATGGGCGAAGTGGAGGATTACGTGATCAGCATCGCCGCGCCGACCACGGACTTTGGTGACTTCTCGGGCTTCGGCTCCGCCGCCAGCACGCGCAATGCAAACTTGCGGTTAGGCGCGCTTCTGGATACGGAGTTTGCAGTCACTGCCAACATCACAGCCGGCGGGGATGACAGCACAGGCGTGGATGATGAAGACGGTGTCACCTTGCCTGCGCTGATGGCAGGTGCCCCTGCGACTTTGCCTGTCATCGTCACCAATACGAGCGGCTCTCCGGCTTACGTGAATGCCTGGATTGATTACAACAACAACGGCGTGCTCACGGATTCCGGAGAGCAGGTCGCCACCAATACCGTGGTCAACACCGGCACGACAAACGGCACACTGAATCTCAACATCACGGTGCCTGCTACGGCGACGACCGGAACCAACCTCGGCCTGCGCCTGCGTCTGACCAACGTGCAGACTCCCGGTGCGATAGGCACCACAGGCTTGGGCGAGGTGGAAGACTATGTGGTGAACATCTCCGTGCCGCCATCCGACTACGGCGACTGGAGCGGCACCGCAGATGCCTTCTCCACGGTCAATGCCGGATTGCGCCTGGGGGCACTGGCCGATACGGAATTTGTCTCCACCCGCAATGCGACAGCCACCGGAGATGACACGACGGGAGCGGATGATGAAGACGCCGTTTCTCTGCCTGCTTTCACTGCCGGTGCTCCGGTGACGATTCCTGTGCTGGTGACAAACACGACGGGGGCTGTGGCCTACCTCAATGTGTGGATGGATTTTAACAACAACAACAGCCTGAATGATGCCGGTGAGCAACTGGCCACGAATGTCACCATCGCGACGGGCCAGACCAATGCGACATCCAATGTGGCGGTGACGATCCCTGCGACAGCGGTGACCGGTTCCACTCTTGGCTTGCGTTTCCGCCTGACGAATGTGACCAACCCCGGCAGCACAGGCGGTGCAGGCAATGGTGAGGTGGAAGATTATACCACCACCATTGCGGTGCCGACGACCGATTTCGGTGACTGGAATGGAACTGCGGATGCAGCCAGCACCGCCAGCAGCAATCTGCGCCTGGGGGCGCTGGCCGACACGGAATTTACCTCCACCCGCAATGCCGCAGCCACTGGAGATGATACCACGGGTAGCGATGATGAAGACGGTGTCAGTTTGCCAACGCGTCTGAACCTGGGTGCCTCAGGAAGCATCATCGCCACCATCACGAACAACACGGGTGCCACCGGTTATCTGAATGCGTGGGTGGATTTCAACGGCAACGGCAGCTTCAGTGATTCGGGCGAGCAGATCGCCACCAACACCACGGTGGTGACGGCCTCAAACGGGGTGACAAGGACAATGACTTTCACCACGCCGAGCGGAGCCAAGCCCGGCCAGCGCGGGGTGCGCGTGCGCCTGACCAGTGTGCAGAATCCAGGCCCGACAGGCACTGTGGGCACGGGTGAAGTGGAGGACTATCTCGTCACCATCAATTGCCCCACCCTAACCATCAGCCCGACCACGCTCAGTAACGGCACCGTGGCCGTGGCCTACAGCCAGACCGTCAGCGCCAGCGGCAGCAGCGGCCCTTATGCCTACAGCATCAGCAGCGGTGCCCTGCCCGCCGGGCTGAGCCTGGATGCCGCCACGGGCGTCATCAGCGGCACGCCCACCTCGTCTGCTGCGGCCTCCTTCACCGTGCGCGCCACGGATGTGTTCTCCTGCCAGGGCGAGCGTGCCTTCACCGTCACTCCCGCGTGCCCGGCGGTCACGGTGTCACCATTGACGCTGCAAGCGGGTGGAGTGGGTTCCTCCTACAGCCAGACCTTCACAGCCACCGGCGGAGTGGGCAGCAGCTATACCTTTGCCATTACTTCCGGCACGCTGCCCGCTGGCATGTCGCTGAATGCCACCACGGGTCTGCTGAACGGCACGCCGACCACGGCAAACGGTGCCGGTGTCAACCTGACGGTGCGCACCACGGACAGCAGCGGCTGCACGGGCACGCGCACCTACACGCTGAAAATCTGCCCTGTTCTCTCCATAAACCCCGTCTCCCTCGCTGCTGCGACTGTTGGCACGGCCTACAGCCATACGGTCACAGCGGCGGGTGGTGCCTCCCCGTATGTCTTTGCCCTCGCCAGTGGCAGCCTGCCTGTGGGCCTGAGCCTGAACACCAGCAGCGGCGTCATCAGCGGCACACCCACCAGCACTGCCACCGCCTCCTTCACCCTCCGCGCTACCGATGCGAACGGTTGCGAAGGCACGCGCAGCTACAGTCTCGCGCCCTCCTGTCCCATCATCACGCTAAGCCCCTCCACCCTGCCCATCGGTGCCTTGGGAGTGGCCTACAACCAGACCGTGACCAGCAGTGGCGGCACCGCAGCTTACTCGTATGCCGTCACAGCGGGCACACTGCCTGCGGGTCTGGCGCTGACAGCCAGCACCGGTGTCATCAGCGGCACACCGACTGTCTCTGGCACCTTCGCTGTCACCGTGCGTGCGGTGGACAATTTCGGCTGCCAGGGCACCCGCTCCTACTCCGTCTTCATTTGCCCGAACATTTCGTTAAGCCCCACCTCCCTCGCCACGCCGACCCAGGGATCAGCCTACAGCCAGACTGTCACCAGCGGTGGTGGCACTGGGCCGTACACCTTTGCGGTCAGCAGCGGCAGTCTGCCTGCCGGGCTGACTTTGAATGCCAGCACGGGTGTCATCAGCGGCACGCCGTTGAACGGCAGCAGCGCCAACTTCACCGTCCAGACCACAGATGCAAATGGTTGCCAAGGCACGCGCGCCTACACGCTGACTCCGGCCTGTCCCACGGTCACAGTTTCGCCTTCATCGCTGGCTGCTGGCGCTCTCGGCCTAGCCTACAGCCAGACCCTCAGCGCAGGTGGCGGTACCGCGCCTTACTCCTGGCTGGTTAGCTCCGGTGTCCTCCCCGCAGGGCTGGTGCTCGACTCCGCCACCGGGGTCATCAGCGGCACGCCCACCGCCGCGAATGGCGCGGGTGACAGCCTTACCATGCGGGCCACCGATGCCAATGGCTGTCAGGGCACTCGCAGCTACACGTTGAAAATCTGCCCCGTCATCGCCCTGACGCCCGCCACCCTGGCGAACGGCACCACCGGCACGGCCTACAGTCAAACCGTCACCGCTGGTGGAGGCACTGCGCCCTATCTCTATAGTGTCAGCGCAGGCAGCCTGCCCGCCGGATTGAGCCTGGTCGGCGGCACCGGCGCGATCACCGGCACTCCCACCAGCAACGCCGCCGCCAGCTTCACCGTGCGCGCCACCGATGCCAATGGCTGTGAAGGCACCCGTGCCTACACCGTCACCCCTGCCTGCCCCACCATCACTGTGAATCCTTCAACGTTGGCCACAGGCACGGTCGGCATGGCTTATAGCCAGACAGTCACGGCGGCGGGCGGCATCACACCGTACACTTTTGCCATCAGCTCCGGCACACTGCCTGCCGGACTTGTTTTGAATGCCAGCACCGGGGTTATCAGCGGCACGCCCACCACCGGCACCGCCGCCAGCATCACCGTCCGCGCCACCGATGCCAGCGGCTGCCAGGCCGTCCGCGCCTACACGCTGCGCATCTGCACTGTCATCACGCTCAGCCCCGCCAGCCTGCCTGCGGCAACTGTTGGGGCTTCCTATAGCCAGGCCGTCACCGCTTCCGGCGGTGCCTCCCCGTATGTCTATTCCCTCACCAGTGGCAGCCTGCCTGTCGGCCTCAGCCTGAACACCAGCACCGGCGCGGTAAGTGGCATCCCTGCCAGCACCGCCGCCGCCACATTCACCCTCGTTGCAACCGATGCCAATGGCTGCACGGGCACCCGCAGCTACACCCTTACTCCCGCCTGCCCCGCCCTCTCTCTCACCCCCGCCACGCTCACCGCCGCCGTCGTCTCCACAGCCTACAGCCAGATTGTCACCACCACGGGCGGCACCGCGCCGCACTCCTACACGGTCAGCAGCGGCAGCCTGCCTGCGGGACTCACCCTCAGCAGCGGTGGCGTCCTCAGTGGCACGCCCGCAGCCACCGGCAACTTCAGCTTCGTCATCCGCAGCACTGACGCCGCCGCCTGCACCGGCACTCGCGCCTACTCCCTCATCGTCCATCCGCTGCTCACTTTGGGGAACCTCGTCTGGAATGACGTGGACAATGATGGCTTGAAGGACGTCTCCGAGCCGGGCGTCTCCGGCGTCCCCGTGGAGCTGCTGAATCCCGGCGCGGACAACGCCATCGGCGGCAGCGGGTCAAATGCCGATACCGTCCTGGCTTCGACCACCACCGGCGGCAGTGGCGACTACAGCTTCACCTCTCTCGCGCCAGGCAGCTATTATGTGCGCATCACGCCGCCGTTCACGCTGCCGCTGGCCTCCATCACTATCGTCACCGCTGACAACGGCGTGGACAACGACAACAACGGCACCCAGATCGCCGCCCCCGGCGGTTACATCGCCAGCCCGGTCATCCAGCTCACCGCAGGTGGCGAACCCGGCAGTGGCGGCAGCACAAGCGTGGACAGCACCGTGGATTTCGGTCTTATTGTCGGCAACAGCGTCCTCTGGCTCATTGACGAGGACTACACCCTCGCCGCCGCGCTCCACCTCTGGTCTTTCGACAACTACCGCACCCCATCCACCACCTCCCACGACTACGGCAGGCTTAAGTACCGCCGTCCCTCCGATGGCGTCATCCGCGACATCGCCGACGCTGGCGACATCGAAAGCATGGCCGTCAACCGCTTCACCGGCGAGGCCTACATCCTCTCCAGCGGCAAGATCAGCTCAGGCCCCTCCGAAACCCAGTCGCTATGGACTTACAACCTCAATCATGCTGCTGCCAACTCCGGCAACATCATCCTCACCCTCATCGGCCACATCCGCCGCCCCACCAATGGCGCGCCAATGGAGTCACTGGCTTATGACCCCATCTCCAAGCGCTTTTACACCGCTGATCCGAAAGACAATAACCAGAACAGCAGCACCAGCACCGACCGCCTTTACTACCTAGACATCCGCAACCTCAACACCAATGTCGAGCTAGCCACCAGCCTCACCTCCGTGGGCGACATCACCGGCCTGAGCAATACTTGCCGTTATACCGACGGCCTCGAGTTCTCCACCGACGGAAGGCTTTACGTCGTGGATGGCGTGGACGACGATGTCTATGAGATCAATCCCGCCACCGGGGCCATCATCGCCCTCACCGACACCGACATTGCCGGTGGTCCCGGCGGCAGCGTGGACGTGGAAACCATGGCCTGGGATGAGGTCAGCGACCGCCTCATCGGCGTGGACAACAGCGGCCAGCGCTTCATTGAGGTCACGCGTGGCAGCAACGGCGCGAACATCGGCATCGCCAGCTACCGCACTGGCGTTGTCGGCATGCCCTCCACCGCTGACCTGGAAGCCTCCGCCATGTATGACACGCATCCGTCGCGCCCCCGCGTCGGCATCGGCAACGCCGTCTTCATTGACGCGAACTACAATGGTCGCATGGACAGCGGCGAAGGCGTGGATGGTGTCGCTGTCGAGCTTTATGAGCAGGGCGACAGCGTCGGCACTGCCGCCCCCACCGCCGTCACCACCACCGCAGGCGGCGGCCTTTACCAGTTCACCAATCTGTTGGAAGGCGGCTACTTCGTCCACATCCCCGCGCGCAACTTCACCACTGCCGCCGTGCTTTCCGGCCACGACTCCGTGCCAGGCACCGCCGCCGGGGATGACAATGGCGGCGAGGATGGCGTGGACAACAGCGACCCCGCCACCAACGGCATCAGCAGCGCCGTCATCACCCTCGCCAACAACGCCGAACCCACCAACGCCACCGAGACCGGCACCGACGGCACCAGCGATGACGCCGACGATGACAACACCGACCTCACCGTGGACTTCGGCTTCCGCAACATCTCCATGTCCATAGGCAGCCTGGTCTGGAACGACGCCAACAACAACGGCCTCAAAGACGGCTCCGAGCTGGGCCTCGGCGGCATCACCGTGCAGCTCTACACCAGCACCGACCTCGTGGCTGGCAATGGCGATGACGCGCTCTACGCTGGCGGCACGAACCAGGTCACCACCAGCGCAGGAGGAGCCTACAGCTTTGTCAATCTCCCGCCCGGACTTTACGCAGTGCGCGTCACCCCACCTGCGGGCAGCCTCACCTCCGGCACGCCGGACACGGCGGACAATGGCCAGGACAATGACAACAACGGCACCCAGCCCGGCGGCGCGGGCACCACCGTCTTCAGCCCCGTCATCACCCTCACGCCCAATGCCGAGTCGGTCACCGATGGCGACACCAGTGCCAACTCCGACATGACCGTGGACTTTGGCATCTTCAGCGGCATCACCGTCGGCAACCTCGTCTGGAACGACCTCGACAACGACGGCGTCAAGGACACCGCCGAGAGCGGCGTCGCCTCCGTCACCGTCGAGCTGCTGCGCACCGGCTCCGACAACGCCATCGGCGGCATTGGCGCGGCGGCAGACACCCTGGCCGCCACCACCACCACCAACGGCAGCGGCGCTTACAGCTTCCTCGTCCACAGCCCCGGCTTCCACTACCTCCGCGTCACTCCCACCGTCGCCCTCGCCGCCGCCAGCAGCATCGTGGACACAGCCGACAATGCGGAGGACAACGACAGTAACGGCAGCCAGCCGGGAGGGCAGGGGACACTCATCTACAGCCCCGTCTTCCAGCTCACTGCGGGCGGCGAGCCAGGCACCATCGGCAACACCAACGCCGAGAACACCCAGGACTTCGGCCTGCGTGGTTGCCCGGCCATAGCGCTCAGCCCCACCGTCCTTCCAGGCGGCAATGTCGGCGCAGCCTACAGCCAGAGCATCACTGCCAGCGGCGGCGTTACGCCTTACACCTACAGCATAAGCGCCGGTGCCCTGCCTGCGGGTCTCTCCCTCATAGCCTCCTCCGGCCTCGTCAGCGGCACCATCACCAGCGCTGCCAGCGCGGCTTTCACCGTGCGCGTGCAGGATGGCGCGGGCTGCTCCGCCACCCGCAGCTACAGCATGCTGCCCACCTGCCCGACGATCACCGTCGCCCCTGTCACGCTGCCCGTCGCCACAGTGGGGTCACCTTACAGCCAGACGCTCTCTGCCACCGGCGGTGCGGCCCCCTACACCTGGTCTGTCACCAGCGGCACCCTGCCCGCAGGACTCAGCCTGAGCAGCACCGGCGTCCTCAGCGGCACGCCCACCGCAGCCAATGGCGCGGGCGCGTCCATCACCTTCCGCGCCCTTGATGCCACCGGCTGCCTCGGCACGCAGGTCATCACGCTGCGCTCCTGCCCCGTCGTCACCCTTTCCCCTGCCACGCTGACCGCGCCCACCGTCGGCACTGCCTACAGCCAGACCGTCACCGCCAGCGGCGGCGCAGCGCCCTACAGCTATGATGTCAGCAGCGGTGCCCTCCCCGCCGGACTCACGCTCAATGCCAGCACCGGGGCCGTCACCGGCACGCCCACCAGCGCCACCGCCGCCACCTTCACCCTCCGCGCCACCGATGCCAATGGCTGCCAGGGCACCCGCAGCCACTCCGTCACTCCCGTCTGCCCTGTCCTCACCGTCACCACCGCCACTCTCCCCGGCGGCACGGTCGGCACAGCCTATTCACAAACCCTCGCCGTCAGCGGCGGCACCGCGCCCCACACTTGGGCCGTCAGCAGCGGCGCATTGCCTGCCGGACTGTCACTGGCCGCCAACGGCGTCCTCACCGGCACGCCCACCGGCACCGCCGCCGCCAGCTTCACCCTCCGCGTCACCGATACCTACGGCTGTCAGGGCACTCGCAGCTTCACTCTCACTCCCGTCTGCCCCGCCATCACCGTCACCACCTCCGCAGTCAGCACCTACCTCGCCACGGCGGCAAACCACACCCTCGTCGCCACCGGCGGCACCACCCCCTACACCTGGGCCGTCACCAGCGGCACCCTGCCCACCGGCCTCACACTCAGCAGCGCGGGCGTCCTCACCGGCTCACCCTCCATTGCAGGCACCAGCACCGTCACCGTCCGCGCCACCGACATCTATGGCTGCCAGGCCAGCCAGAGCCTCCCCATCACCGTCAAAGGCATGACCCTCGGCGGCACCGTCTGGCGCGATGACGACAACGACGGCCTCTATGAAACCCCCGCCGAGTCCGGCCTCTCCGGTGCCGTCGTCCAGCTCATGAATCCTGGCTCCGACAACGCCATCGGCGGCACCGGCACCGCCGCAGACGTCCAGGTCGGCTCCCTCGTCACCACCCCCGCCAGCGGAGCCTACAGCTTCACCAATCTCATCCCCGGCAGCTACTACGTCCGCGTCATCGCCCAGGACTACTACCCCTTCACCAGCGGCACCCCCGCCACCGCCGACAACGCCACCGACCACGACAACAACGGCGCCCAGCCCGGCGGCCCCGGCACCCCGCTTTTCAGCCCCGTCATCTCCCTCCAGCCCGGCACCGAGTCCATCACCGACGGCGACACCGACAGCGACACCAATTTCACTTTGGACCACGGCCTTTGGGCCAGCATGGCCGTCGGCAGCATGCTCTTCATTGACCTCAACGAGGACGGCGTGCATGTCCTCAACGAGGGGCTTGAGTTCGTCTTCATCCAGATCTTCGCCGAAGGTGCCAATGTCGCCACCGACGCCCCCGTCAGCGTCGCCCTAACCGGCAAAAAAGGCCGCTTCCTCCTTGAGGGTATCAACCCAGGCCGCTACTTCCTCCACGTCCCCGCCAGCGAGTTCGCCGCCGAGGCACCCCTCTGGGGCACCGTCCCCCTCAGCACCGTCGTCCCTGGCGATGACGACAGCGGCCAGAACCTCATCTTCAACAGCAGCCCCGCCACCAACGGCGCCAGCACCGCCGTCTTCGCCCTCACCCCTGGCCAGCTCCCCGCTGGTGCCGCCGAGTCCGGCTTCGAGGGCGTCGCCGATGATGCAGGCGTTGACACCAATACCGATCTCACCCTCGACCTCGGTTTCGCCAGCAGCACCGGCACCGGTTTCCCCCTCGCCATCCGCCAGCGCGCCGCCGCCCTCCTCCGCGCCGACAGCGCTATCGTCACACAGCCAGTGCCCCGGGAATCTGCCAGCCTTCCCGCCAGCTACGCCCAGTGGCAGAAAACCCACCCGCTGGGAGGTGCCAATGCCGCCGCCGACAACCCGGACGCCGACCTCTACCCCAACCTCCTCGAATACGCCCTCGGCACCGATCCCGCCAGCGGCGCCAGCGGCTCCGGACGCTTCCTCATCGAAACCGACCCCGTCCTCGGTACCGCCACCGCCCTCCTCACCCGCCCCACCGCCGGGCGCGACGACATCCTCTACACCCTTGAGGTCAGCACCGATCTCCAGACCTGGACCCGCCTCACCCTCACCACCCGCTCCACCTTCGCCGCCGATGGCAGCCAGACCCTCCGCTACGCCGATCTTGAGTCCGACCCCGCCCTCATCGGCCACACCACTGGCTACCTCCGCCTGCGCCTCAGTCTCGATGCCGACCTCAACGGCCAGCCGGAAGCCGCCGTCACCAGCCCCGTCCACGCCCTCAGCCGCCAGCATTTCCCCCTCGTCGCCCGCACCCTCTCCATGCCACTCCTGCGCCGGGACACCTTCACCGGCCACCCCACCGCAGTTGAAGGCGGCACCCTCGTCCTGCCCACCGGCGTCACCGCCGACCAGCCCGCCTATGTCGAGGTGCTAGCTGGACCCGCCGCAGGCCGCCGTTACCAGGTGGACACCGCCGCCAGCAGCGCCGGGCGCATCGTCCTGGCAGACATCTCCCACCCAGTCACCACTGCCACCCGCATCAGCCTCCGCCCGCACTGGACGCTCCCCGCCCTGCTGCCGCCCGGCCATTTCACACCCGGCACCAGCCCCGATGATGCCGACCGCGTGATGACCTACGACCCCGCTGCCAACACCTTCCGCGTCCATCATCTCGCCGCCACCGGCTGGACCCTTGGCACTACCGATGCCGCTGCCACCGTCCTGCCACCGCAAAGCGCCCTGCTCGTCCAGCCCCGCACAGCCGAGGTCAGCCTCCTGCTCACCGGCCAGCTCCCCCCCGTCGTCCCCGCCCTCCAGCCCGCCCCC
>Ga0247834_1003155_pt1 | contig 22939 bp, 18 predicted proteins | sample LaCruzMarch2015__8_FD_187118 | JGI IMG/M metagenome (GOLD analysis project Ga0247834, IMG submission 187118) | Freshwater microbial communities from meromictic Lake La Cruz, Castile-La Mancha, Spain - LaCruzMarch2015_12m | ecosystem: Environmental > Aquatic > Freshwater > Lake | place: Spain...
CCAGCACGCACGCAAACGAGTGCTCAAGCTCTCGCTACCCCAGAAAAAGCGCCCCTGGATGGACGCCATCTTCCGCCAAATCGAGGCCCGACCACCGCCATTCGCTTACTCCATTGCATAATCCTGGTTGAAAAGACACCGGACAGGTTTCAGCCCGTGGGTCAGGGGATTCGTGTCTTTCGCATGAAACGATTCCCGTTCTAGCTTTTCTACCATTTCGACGCTGAGCAGGAGGCCATCGTTGTTCATGTCGTGGCCCACCACAGGCGACAGTCTGGCTGCTGGCGAGACCGACTGCCGGAATGAGGGCCAAACACCTCCGCCTTGCGCTATCAGATGGAACGAGCCGTCAGCTAGCCACTACCCCAGTCCCAGGGCCTCGACTTCATCTTCGTCGAGGCCTAGAAAGTGGCCGAGTTCGTGCAGCAGCGTGGTGACGACTTCTTCGCGAAACAGGCGTGGGTCGCCATCAGCTTCGTCCCAGAGGGTATCGAGGAAGAGGGTAATGCGGGGCAGTTCTTCCGCTGACATCGGTTCGCCGTCACCCACGGCGTTGCCCTCGAACAGGCCCAGAAGCCCCTCGTCCACATCATGCGTGGCGAGTAGGATGGCGCAGCGGTTGGCTTCGTCCTTGATGTCCTCCGGCAGGGAGGCGAGCACGCGATGGATTTCTTGACGAGCAAGGCGTTCTTTCAGAGGCAGGCGGGGTTCCATGGGGGAAGGAAAAAGCAAGGAGTGATAGGTGCTTGGTTTGGAGGGTCTTGACTGAACACTAATCACTTAGCACTCAGTTCCTTTCCCTAGCGCTTCATTGGTTTGAGGATGCTTCGCTGGCAGTAGGCACCTGCTCCACCACAGGTCGGCTGCGACAGCTTTTCACGGTCCAGCCGAGCAGCACCAGGGCGAGCACCCCGGCGAGGAGACGGATTTCGAGAGAGGTCAGCATTTGCGCGCGTGGCCAAATTCGGGAGTATGGCGCACTTTTCAAAGCCAAATCCTTCTCATCATGCGCATTCGTCCCTTCCAAGGTCTCGTCCCCGTTCCCCAGCACGCAGCTCAAGTTGCCGCCGTGCCCTACGACGTCGTCAACCGCGAGGAAGCAGCCGCTCTGGCGGAAGGCAATGCCTTGAGCCTGCTGCATGTAGACAGAGCCGAGATCGATTTGCCGAACGAAGTCGATCCCTACAGTGCAGACGTTTACAAGCAGGCGGCCAAAGCGTTCCAAAAGCTGCAAGACGACGGCATTCTCGTGCGCGAATCCGGGCCGATCATGTATCTCTACAAGCAGACCGTGGGCGGCCACTCGCAAACAGGTCTGGTCACGACCTGCCACGTGGAAGACTACGAGAAGGACGTCATCAAAAAACACGAGAAGACCCGCCAGGACAAGGAAGACGACCGCACAAAGCTGGTCGATACGCTGAGCGCGAATACCGGCCCCATCTTCCTGACTTACCAGTCGAACCTCTCTATCAAAGCGATCATTAGCGGCATTCAGAACGACGGACCACCATTGCATGACTTTACCGCACCCGATGGTGTGCAGCATCAGGTCTGGAAGGTGGGCATGGGCGCGAGCATTGGCTTGCAGTCGTTGTTCGAGTCGAACGTGCCCTGCGCCTACATCGCGGACGGACATCACCGCGCCGCCAGTGCCTTCCGCGTGGGCAAGATGCGCCGCGAGGCGAATCCTTCGGCCACGGGCGACGAGGATTTCAATTGGTTCCTCAGCGTCCTCTTCCCTGGCGACGAGCTGTTCATCCTGCCGTATAACCGTGCGGTCAAAGACCTCAATGGCCTGAGCACGGAAGAGTTCGTCAGCAAGGTCGAGTCCATCTTCAGCCTGAAATACACCACGGCCAAGGACCCGACCAAAACGGGCCAGTGCTGCATGTATCTGAACAACCGCTGGCACATCCTGGAGTGGCAACCCGACGCGAAGGCTACCGCCATCGAGCAGCTCGACGTCAGCATCTTGCAGGATCGCTTGCTCAACCCCGTGCTCGGCATCGACGACCCGCGCACCAGCAAGCGCATCGACTTCATCGGCGGCATCCGTGGCACGGCCGAGCTGGAGAAGCTTGTGGACAGTGGCGATCACGCCGTCGCCTTCAGCATGTTCCCCGTGACGGTGGAGCAACTCATGGCCATCTCCGATGCTGGCCAGATCATGCCGCCGAAGAGCACCTGGTTCGAGCCGAAGCTGCGCAGCGGGCTATTCATTCACACGTTCTAGTCCTGGCCGATGACGTGCAGGGCATGTCATGAGTTCTTCGAAATGCTCCTCCCCTTCTCCATCTACCTGGTCCTCCTGCTCTTGCTGGCGGTGGTCTCGGCTATGGAGACGGCGACCTTCGCCGTGCGGGATGCGCCACAGGCGCTTAGCAAGATCAAAGCGGGTCAGTGGCGGGATGATTTGCAGGCCATCCTGGCCAATCCCTTCCTGCACCTGCACCGCACGCTGCTGGTCTCCGCCGCGCTGAATCTAGCCCTTACCGCGCTGGGCTTGTTCATCATCGTTGGCCCGCTGCGTGAGCTGCATGTGAACCCGTGGTTCGCCGCCATGGGCATCTTTGGCATCACCGTCTTTGTTGGGGATGTGATCCCGAAGTTCGTGGCCGTGCGCGCCCCGACGAAGGTGCTGTTCTCCACCACCCGCCTGCTACGACCACTGCGCAAGCTGCTCGATCCGCCGGCTCTGTTGGTAGAGCGCGCCGCCGACCGCATCCTGCGCATGTTCGTACCCCGGCACATGAAGTCACGCCAGCCCATCACCCGCGACGAACTGGAGACACTGATCGAAATGCGCCAGGAGCAGGGCACGCTGGACAAGATGGAGGCCGAGATTCTGACCGAGATTCTGGAAGTCACCGAGCTGACCGTGCGCGACTGCATGGTGCCGCGCGTGGACTTGCCCCTGATCGAGGGCAGCGATCCCACCGCTGACATTGTCGACGTGCTAGAGCAGGCGCGCTCGCGCTTCGCCATCATCCACGGCACCACGCCCGACACCGTGCTGGGCATTGTCGATGTCCCGCAGTGGAAGCTGAAGGGCCGCCCCGCGTGGCGCGAGGTGATGAAGCCCGCCATCTTCGTGCCCGAGACCTTCTCCGCGCTGGAAGCCCTGCGCGCGCACCTGAAGGCGGCCAGCGATTGCCTCATCATCCTGGACGAATACGGCGGGCTGGAAGGCATGGTCACGCAGGAGGAACTGGTCGACTGGCTCCTCTACGACGCCGCCCCGTGGCAGGGCGACGAGGCCGAGGTGCGCGAGCTGGGGAACAACCGCTACATGGCCGCAGGCACCGCGCGCATTGATCACCTGGCCGAAGTCATGGATTTGGAAATCGATGCCGGGGGCAACGACACCATCGGCGGCCTCATCTTCACCCATCTCGGCCACCTGCCCAAGGCGGGCGAGCGCACTAGCCTGCCCGGCATGGACGTGCGCGTGCGCCTTGTGTCCCGGCGTCGCATTCAACAGGTCGAAATCCGGCGCAAAGAATGATCTTCCTCCTGCTCATCATCACGCTCATCCTTTCCTTCCTGCTGTCCGGCATGGAGAGCGCTGTGCTGTCCGTCAGCCGCGTGCGCGTGCGCCACGCGGCCGATGAGGACCCGCGCGCTGCCCAGCTGCTGCCGCTACTGGATGACCGCGAGGGCTTGCTCGGCAGCGTGACGGTGGCCAATCACATGATGAACGTCACCGCCTTCGGCATCATCATCTGGCAGCTCGTCAGAGAACTGGGGAACGTGGGCTACCTCGTCGGCTTCCTGCTCGCGCTGCCCATCTTCATCGTCGGGCTGGAAGTGCTGCCCAAGACCCTCTTCCGCCGCTACCCCTTCCGCGCCTTGCGCCGCCTGCTGCCGCTGCTGCGCGTGGCCGCCTTCTTCCGCCGCCCCTTCAATGCCGCGATGAAGAGCCTGCCCGACACCTTGCACGACGAGTCCCCCGAGAACGGCGGCAGCAGTCGCGAGGATTTGAAGCGCCTGCTCAGCACCATGGCCGAGCAGAAGCTGCTCAGCGAACCCGCCGCGCACCTCATGCAGCGCGTGCTCAGCTATCGCCGCCACACCGCCGCCAGCGTCATGGTGCCGCTGAGCCAGGTCGTCGCCGTCAGCCCCGAAACCCCGGCCGGAGTCGCCGCCCAGATCGCCTGTCAGAACGGCTTCTCCGCCCTGCCCGTGCTGGGCGAGACCGGCGGATTCATCGGAGTGTTCAATGCCGTGAACCTCCCCGCCAATGTGCCCCCCGACCGCCTCGTCCGCCAGCACATGCGCCCGATGGAAGAGGTGGACGGCAGCCACAGCGCACTCAATGTCCTGCAACGCCTGCGCCGTCGCGGAGCCAGCCTAGCCCTCGTAAAAGACGCCCAGCACCTGCCCGCCGGCCTGGTCACCGAAGAGGACCTGATCAAGCCCTTGATGGCTTAGCGTCAGAGCGCATCCACCACTACCAGCGAGGGCGGAAGGCAATCACGGGGTTAAGGTTCAAACTACCGGAAATCATCGAAGCAGGGCAGCTGGCAGTGGTTGGATGACGCGACTTGTTCGCTTTCTTATTGGTTCAGCATCATGTGGGCAGTCTTCAGTCGGGAATCTGCTCGCATGATGAAGAGAAGGACTGCAACGGAGAAAATCGGCATAAAAATGAATGGCGGGAAAGTCAGCGTAAACACAACGCCAACCAGGCCGAAACCGACGAGAGCAAACATCGCACAACCCTGACTCTTGAATGTTGTCGTCCATCCAGTTGTTATATTCTTGCACGCTATCGCGGTAAACTGACCCTGGCCTCGGATGCCTACTAGCTTCAAATGGTCACCGTCGGCAATCATCGCTGGAAATTTGGTTTTAAGAAGTATCCTTTCTCCGGAAAGGCTGAAGATGGAAATGTGTGTGGTGGACGTATTCTCGCCACCGCTCACATGGGTAGTGCGATCAAGCCCCGAAATGATTCCGTCGATTTGGGTGAAGTTCATCTATTCTGAATTCTCTCGCGAACGTTGTATAGCCACACGCAAGGGTGGGCGAATCAGATCCGGCTACAGTTTCGTTCTCGATCCACGCGATTCGTGCGAGGACGGACCTCTTTTCGGCTATCCCTCTCTTAGCGGACTGTTCCGGCGGCACGCCCGCCTACACGGGCCGTTCGATGGTCACCCAATCCGATCCCGACTCGTGGCCATCTGCGGTGATGCCGACCAAGCGGAAGTGTGCTTTCGCGCCGGGGACGGTGAGGCCGTAGGTGGTGCTCAGGGTGAGCGGGGCGAACTCGACCACGACCGATTCGTCCTCCACGCTTGGGTCCTCCGTCACGCTGGCGCGGATCTGATGCAGCACCACCGTGCTGCTGGTGGAGGCGGTGCCGGTGAGCGACGCGCTGATGCTGGCCGCCACCGACTGGCCGCTAGGGGCGCCTATAGCTGCAGCGTGCTGGTGGCCGTTCTCCGTCAGCGCGGGCAGCGTCTCCACGATGGCTGGCCCTGCGTGGAACGCAGCCTGGATCTCCAGGAGGTAAACGCGGGGCACAGGGTAGATCTGATCCCGCGCATCATTGCAGCGCCGCCTCCGCACTGGATTTACCCCACGAGAGGAGGCGGCGCACACCTGCCCACGATTTGCTGTTTACTGTTTTCGCCAATCCTGATAGACCACGCTCCGATATTTATCATTCCGATCCATCATGCCTATGAAGCCCAGCCGTTTCCGAATCGTTCTCAGCACCACCGCTGCCGTGCTCGCCCTGCCCTCCCTCCTGCAGGCGGACATTATCATCATGAAGGATGGCAAGAAGTATGAAAGCGCCAACATCTTGTCCGAGACACCGGACTCGTTGACCTTCAAGTATCAGCTCACACCGAAGATCCCAGACACCCGCACGGAGCCGAAGGCGAACATCGCCCAGATCGTGCGCCAGACGCCGCAGGAGTTGGAAATCGTGCCGCTGCGCAAGCTGCTGCCGTCGGCAGATCTGCTGACGGCGGACAAGTATGAGGGCATCATTCAGGACCAGCTGCGCCCCTTCATTGCAAAGTATCCCGGCACCGCCGAGGCGAAGGAGATCGAGGGCATGGTCGCTACCCTCCAGGCCGAGAAGGAAAAGGTCGTGTCGGGCCAGCTCATGATGGAAGGCAAGTGGCTGACCGCTGACGAGGTGAAGCGTGATGTGCACGGCATTGACGCCTACCGCATCCGCTCGGCGATGAATGCCGCCGCCGCCAAGGGCGAGTGGCGTGCAGCGCTGACGGAGTGGGACAAGCTGGTCGCCCGCGAGGACGGCTACGCGGACACTGAGCAGTATGTGAAGGCCATCCCTGAGGCGTCCACCATTCTGGAGAGCTACAAGAAGGAGCTGGAAAAGATGCTGGTGGAGCAGCCGATCCTGCAGAAGCGCCGCGAGGACTCGATCAAAGCCCTGGTGGAGCCCGATCTAAGCCGCACCAAGCGCGCGATCGAGGCCGAACTGGCCGCATTCAAGTCCACCAACGGTATCGAGAAACGCACGAAGGTGCGCTGGCTGTCGGTTTACAAGTATGACGCCAAGTCCATCACGGAAGCACAGAACGACATCGTGGAAGAGATCGCCAAGCTCGTGGTGATCGACACCAACAAGCTGGCCACGGTGAATGAAGGCATCACGGCTGCCCGCCGCTACTTGGCCGACCAGAATGTGGAGCAAGCGGAAGCCGCCCTGGCCCGTATCGCCGCCAGCGCCACTCGCGATTCCTCCAGCGCGATCGGCAAGATCAAGTCCGCCATCACCTCACTGAAGTCTGAGCTGGCCAAGAAGCGCACGAACCAGCGCATGTTCGGTGGCTCCAGTGCCCTGACCGGCAGCTCCGAGGTGGCCAAGGACGACCGCGTGGCCAAGGCCATGGAAGAAGCTGAAAAGGAGAAGGCCGAGAAGAAAGCCGCTGCCGGCACCGCAGGCAAAGGCTTGACCGCAGGCTCCAACAGTAAGGTCTCCACCAGCGACGACGAAAACGCACCAAAAAAGCCCCGCCGCAAGAGTTCCTCCAGCGAGGAAGCCGCACCCGTGGCTGAAGAAGGTGGCATTCAGAAGTATCTGATCTACGGCGGCGCCGCGCTGCTCGCGATCCTGCTGGGCGTCATGTTCCTGGGCAAGAAGAAGAACGACGAGTAAGCCTCGCTAGAAGCCTGTGACTTGAAAGGCGGTGGGTGCTCCCCACCGCCTTTTTTCATGCCTGCATTCCATTTGCCCAATCTGCCCGCCCAGCGGATAGTGCCCGCCCCATGAGCCAGACCCGAACCGCCCAGTGCCACCGCAAGACTGCGGAGACCGACATCCGCATGGAATTGACCGTGGACGGCACTGGTCGTAGCAGCATTGCCACCGGCGTGCCCTTCCTCGACCACATGCTCACCCTGTTCGCCAAGCACGGGCTGTTTGACCTGAACGTCACCGTGAAGGGGGATATTGAAGTCGATTATCACCACACCGTGGAGGACACGGGCATCGTGCTCGGCCAGTGCTTCAAGAACGCGCTGGGCCAGAAGGAAGGCATCCGCCGCTATGGCTGGTGCCTGCTGCCCATGGACGAAACGCTGGCCCGCGTGGTGCTGGACCTGAGCAACCGCCCGCTGCTGGTGTATGTGGTGCCGGAGCGCGTAGACACCATCGGCGTGGCCTTCCACTTCCAGCTCGTGGAGGAGTTCATGCGCGGCTTTGCCACCGCCGTGGGCGCGAACCTGCACATGGACATCCTGCGCGGCAAGGACGCGCACCACATGGCCGAGGCTTTCTTCAAGGGCCTGGCCAAAGCGATGGACCAAGCGACGCAAATCGACCCCCGCATCAGCGGCGTGCTCAGCACCAAGGACATGCTGTGATGAACCTGGGAGTCCTCGACTACGGCGCAGGGAATCTGCGCAGCGTGCTGAATGCCTTCACCGCCATCGACCGCCCGGCCAAGCTCATCGCTGGAGCGGCCGACTTCGAAGGCATCGACACCCTCGTCTTCCCTGGCCAGGGCGCGTTTGGCGACAGCGTGCGCATCCTGAAGCAGAACGACCTGTGGTCTCCGCTCAAAGAATGGCTAGCCGCTGGCAAGCCCTATCTCGGCATCTGCCTGGGCTACCAGCTGCTCTTTGAATCCAGCGAGGAATCGCCCGGCGTGGAAGGCCTCGCCGTGGCCCCAGGTCGCGTGCGCAAGTTTTCCGCTGACCACGGCCTGAAAGTCCCGCACATGGGCTGGAACGAAGCGCAGTGGGAACCCCGCGCCGCTGCGCTCACACCCGGCCTCAGCCCGCACGTTTATTTCGTGCACAGCTACTACCCCGACGTGGAAGACGACAGTCTGGTCGCGTGCCGCACCACCTATGGCGCTGACTTCGCCAGTGGCATCATCAAGCCCAATCTGGTCGCCGTGCAGTTCCACCCGGAAAAGAGTCAGGCCACGGGCCTGACCCTGCTGCGGAACAGCTTGGCGACGTTTGAGGGGTCCCTTCACTCGTAGTGCGTCCACATCCGCAGCACCTTCACCGTGCGCTCGGTCTCAAAGACCTGGTAGACCAGACGATGCTGAATGTTGATGCGCCTTGAACAAGCACCCGCGAGATCGCCCACCAGCTTTTCATAAGGCGGTGGGTTCTGAAAGGGATTCACTGCGAGAACATCGAGCAACCGCTGTGCCTGAGGTCTCAGTTTGGAGGCTGCGATTCGCTTCGCATCCTTCTGCGCTTGCTTCGTGAAAACTACGGCCCAAGTCACCAGCCTGGATTGCTGGATGTTTTTTCCAGCGGGACGGCCATGCCTTCGCGGATGGACTCGCGCATTCCAGGCATCGAAACCAAATAAAGCGTCTCCTGAATGCTGCGCCAGTCTTCCTCAGAGATCAGCATGGCGTTGGACCGCTTGCCGGTGATCTGAATCGGCTCATGCGACTCGGCTGCTTCGTCAAGGAGCTGGTAAAGCCGGGAGCGAGCTTGCGTGACGGGCAGGGAAGTCATGGCGCAAGCGTGCGGGAAAGCGTCCGCTTTGTCAAGGCGTTACACCGCCCCCTTGATATGCGCCCAGCAATGCACGTGGGGATCGCCGCGGAAATACCAGACCATGTTTGGGCCTTCGATCTGCCAGACATCCCAGACCTTGTCGTCACCCACGTCCTGGTTCTTGTAGAAGGACAGGTGCAGGTGATCGAAGCCGCTAGCCTCGATGAGCTTCATGGCTTCGTCGGCGTCGGGCTTGCGGAAAGGTTTGAGCAAATCAGCGAGCACCAGACGCACGAGGTCCTTCTGATCGGCGGCGAGTTCGGTCATGGGGATGCCCGGCAGGCCGGTGGTCATGCCCGTGAGCTTCACAGTGTCGTTGCCGTCCTCGTCGCGACCATCGCCGAGCAGGGCCATTTCGCGCTGCTTGCCATTGAGGGCTTGGAAGACCTCGTTCGCGCGCTGGGCCTGATACCAGTAAACATTGCCCTCGTGCGAGGGGCCTTCATTGAAGCCCTTCGAGGCGTGACCGTAGAAGATCGGACCGCCAAAGGCCGTGCCCGCGAGTGAATCGCCATCGCATCGACGTGTACAGTGACGGCCCGTAAAGACGAACTCAAACTTGCCAGTGCCGGGCTCGCCGAAGAGGCCGATGGCTGCGCTTTCAAAGCCGCCCTTACCGCTATCCTCGCGGAACTGGCGGAGCACTTCGTCGGCATACTCATCGCTGTGCAGGCTGCGGAAGATCTGCTTCACGAGGTCGATCTGATCCGGCTTCAAAAGCTGCCCGATGGGCGTCTTGGTGATGTGCCAGTTGTTGTCCACCTTGGACCGCAGTTCGTGATCAAAACCGAAGCACACCGCTTGGCGTTGCTGCTCGTTCAGGCTGCCGAAAAGCTGCGTGACCAGGGTCTCACCCGTGGCTGCCGGTGCGGCCTGGACAAGCGGCTTGCCCAGCAAACCAGCCGCGAGGGTGCTAGCGCTGCCGAGGATGAAGTCGCGACGAGTATGGATAAGCGGCTGGGTTTTCATGAGGGAGGTGTATCAGAATGCCGCGAATAGGGGAAGATTTTTTCCACAACCGAGGTAGGGCGCTGTATCCCTACAGCGCCGGATACACGGTTGATGACCTCGACAGCGTGCCGTTGTGCTACACCCAGGGCTTCGTCGTCGGCGCTCTGGGGACAGAGCGCCCTACCCAAGAAGTCGTTTGACAGCCCGTCTTCGAGTGACACTCGAAGCTACTTCGCCGCCACCTTGAACAGGTTCGTCTTCGTGCGGAAATAGAACTCACCTTCTGCCACCGCTGGCCCGGCAGTGATCTTGTCATCCGCGCCGCCATTGAACTTGTTGGTGGCGATGATCTCGAACTTGTCTGCCGCACGCACGACATTCACCTCGCCGCGATCATTGCCGAAGTAGAGCCGGTCACCCGCGAGCAGCGGTGAAGGCAGGTGCTGGCCTTGCAGGCGGTCTTCCCAGACTTCCTCGCCGGTCTTCGCATTCAGGCAGCTCAAGACACCTCCGCGTGTGATCTGGAAGTAACGATCTCCAACGAGCACCGCGCAGGCCTCGCTGGCATTGCGCTTGTCGCGATCCCAGACCACGTGGCTTTCCAGGATGTTGCCCTGCATCTTCCCATCGGTGCGCACGGCGATGGTGTGGCTGCGCTCGGAACCGGTATTCAGGTAGATCATTCCCGGTGCTTGCAAGGGGCGAACCGCTGCATTGAAGCCGCCATGCGGGATGGTCCACAGTTCCTTGCCCGTGGCGGGATCATAGCCAAAGGCCGCGCGTGAGCCGATGCTGATGAGGTGCTGCTTGCCCTCAATGGTGAACACGGCGGGCGTGTGGTAGGCCTTGCGCATGTCGCCATCTCGGGTGGGCTTGCCTTCCTTGTCCAAGTCGCCGTAGTCGGTGGTGCGGTTGGTCTTCCACACGGTCTTGCCGGTCTTCTTGTCCAGCGCGGTGACGAACTGCTCGTTGATGCCGTCGAAGGTCAAAATGAGCAAGTCGTTCCAGATGATGGGGGACGAGCCAGGGCCACGGAAGTGCAGCACATTGATGTCGCGGCGCTCCCAGACCTTCTCCGCCGTGGCGGGGTCGAGGCGTGCCGTGCCATAGGTGCCGAAGTGGACATACAACGCATCGGCCTCCAGCACGGGCGATGGCGCGGCATAGTTGTTCAGCGGATTGCCCAGGCCCTCGGGCTCGGCGTTTTCAAACAGCAGCTTGTGGTGCAACTGCTTGCCAGTGTGGCGATCAAAGCCATTGAGGAACTGCTTCTTGCCATCGGGCGTGGCGGAGGTGAACCAGACCAAGTCACCACCGATCACAGGCGACGAGTGACCATCTTCGCCCGCTGGCAGCGCCGTCTTCCATGCGATGTTTTTGCCGCTCGCCTCGTCCCATTCCGTGGGCAGCTTGGCTGCATCCGCCGCCGGCACATGACCATCAAAGGTAGGGCCATTCTTGTCCGGCCAAAAGACGGGCGTGATGACAGGCTGGGCAGCCAGCGAGGAGGCAACGAAGAGCGGCAGAAGCAATTTCATGGTAGCGTGAGAGACAAGCAAACGCCGCCCGGGAATGCAATCCTGCTTTCAGATGTGTTCGGTGTTCACGCTTCAGCGTGTCAGACAGGGAGCACGCTGAACCGTGAACACCGAACCGCACCCATACCTATTTCTTCACCGCCTCAGGCAGGATGCCGATCGTGGTGGCGCGGGTCGCAGGCAGGAAATCCTTGGCCAGCTTCTCCAAGTCTTCCTTCTGGATGTTGGCGAAGTCGCTCATCAGCGAGCGTGCCCAGTCGAGGCGCTCGGGGTGCTCCTGGCAGTTGCGCAGCACGTTCTGGCTCCAGTAGCGATTGTCGCGGCGCATCTGCTCGATCTGCGCCAGCTGGGGCTTCTTCGCACGCTCGAACTCATCGGCACTGATGCTGCCCTTCGCGAGTTCATCGCCCAGGGTCTTCACAATCGGACCCACCTTGGCCACGTGGTCGGGTTTCAGCGTGACCATGCTGGTCATGTAACCGTAGCCGGGGAAGGTGTCGCTCGGCACGTGGTAGGCAGCAGGGCTGTAGCTCTCGCCCAACTCTTCGCGCACCTTCAGACGCAGACGGTCATCGAGGATGTCACCCAGCAGCGCAAGGCGGCGGGTGCGTTGAATGTCCTTCATGTCCGTGGTCGGCCAATAGATGAGGGCGTAGGCACGCTCGATTTCGGTGGTGAACTTGAAGTCTTTTTCTTTTGGCTCGGTCGGGAAGGACACCTCACGAGCCTTGGCATAATCAGCCTTGGTAGCGGCTCGCTTCGGCAGCGCAGCGAGCGTCTTAGACACGGCAGCGAGCGCCTTGTCAGGATCGACATCGCCCACGAAGGACACTTCCAACCAGCCGTCCTTGAGCGCGCTGGAAAGCCACTCCTTCACCTCGGCCAGCGAACGCTTTTCCATGTCGGCACGGTCAGCAATGCCGAAGCGCGGATCATCGCTGTGGATGAAGCTGACCACCTTGTCGCCCATCACACCTTCTGCGGTGTGCTCCATCTCTTGATACATCGCATCCAGCCCTTGCTTGAACTGACGATCCGCTTCCTCGCGATAACCCGGTGCGGTCAGGTAAGCGGCTAGCAGTTGCAGTTGGGTTTCCAAATCTTCCGGCTTGGTCTTGCCCGCGAGCAGGAAGGCCTCGTCGCCAATGCTGAAGTCAGCGCTCACTGACTTGCTAGCCAGGATACGGCGCAGGTCATCCGCGCTGTGCTTCTCAAGTCCACCCGCCTGAAACACGCTCTGTGCATACGGGATGAGGCCGGGCTTGTCTTTGGGCGCTTCTAGCTTGCCGCCGCCGAAGCTGATCAGCACGCGGATGCTGCCCTTTTCGAAAGGCGTGGGCTTGATGCTCACGCGCACGCCATTGCTCATGACGGCCTGCGTGATTTCCAGATCCTTCACTTCCGTGCGCTTCTCGATCTTGCCGGCTTCGCCAAACGACGCGTAAGCGAACTGCGCCGTCGCTTCGTTCGCAGGCGCAGCCACAGGCTTGGCAGCGCTTTCCTTGAAGGCATCAAGGATCGTCTTCTCCGCATCGCCGTCGAGCTTCAAATTGCCACCGAGGAAGACCTGGATGTCCTTGCTGTTCCAGCTCTCGCGCAGCGCGGCGAGGCACTCTTCCTTCTTCATCGAAGCCACAGCGGCTTGCACGCGCGGCAGTTCATCGACCGGATTGGTGAAGACCTTCTTCGAGGCCAGCACGCTGACGATGCTGTCCGACAAGTTACGCGACTTGCGCGTGCTCGCCTGATCAGCGGCCATCTGTGCCATCTTCAACATGGAAGCTTTCGCTTCGTCGAACTCTGCATCCGTAAAACCATGCTCAACCGCGCGACGAATCTCCTGCTCGGCGACGGATAGCGCATCCTTCCAGCGCTCGGGCTTGCACTTGGCTTGCACGCCAATGACCTCGACGAACTCCAGGTATTCATAGCTGTAGCTCTCAGCGCTGAGGATGGCGGCGTTCTCAGCCTTGGCCAGGGTGCTAAAGCGCTGATTGATCATGAGGTCGGCGAAGTCACGCACCATCTTCTCACGTCGCGTGGCCGCCGTGTCGGGCTTCTTCTTGGACAGATGCGTGACTTCGATCGAGATGTCCGTGGCAGCCGCTTCCATCTCCGTGTGCAGCTTGGCGATCAGGCCGCGTCCGCTGCTCACCTTGCCAAAGTCGGGGTCCTTCGCTTCGCCGCGCTTTGGCGAGGCATCGGCGAAGGCCTTCTCAATGTGGCCCTTCACCATCGCGACATCGACATCGCCCACAACGACCACCACGGCGCGACGCGGGGTGTAGTAGGTCTCGTAGAAGTCTACGAAACGCGGGCGCATCATCGACTTCAGCGTCTCTTCGGTGCCGATGGGGAAGCGGCTAGAAATGATCGCCTCGGGCAGGGCGAACCGGAAGCCCGCGAGCATCGTGCGCTCGTCCACGGAATCGCGCGCCAGCTTTTCACTGAGGATGATGCCGCGCTCCTTGTCGATCTCTTCCTGGCCGAGCAACATGCCGTCCAGATCATCGCGGAAGAGCTTCATGGCATCGCCGATGTGCTTGTCGTCCACCTTCGGCAGCTCGAGCTTGTAGACCGTCTCCTTGAAGCTGGTGTGCGCGTTCGTGTCTGCCCCGAAGCTCATGCCCAGGCGCTGGAAATACTCCACCATCTGGCCAGCGGCGAAGTTCTTAGAGCCGTTGAACGCCATGTGCTCCAGGAAGTGCGCCATGCCTTGCTGGTCATCGGCCTCCATCATCGAACCCACATCCATGTAAAGCCGCACACTGGCCCGGCCCGGAGGTTCGGTATTCGGCAGAATCACGTAGCGCAGGCCATTGTCCAGACGGCCAAACGTGGCCGTGCCTTCGGCTTTCAGGTCGCTGCCTTCCTGAGGCCAGGCAGGCGCGAGCGCGTGAACAGTGGAGCCAACGGCAAGAACGAGCGCAGTGAGCAGAGCGGGGATTTTCATGTGAGGAGGGCGAAGACAATAACGAGCGGGCCAACGGGAACGAACCTTATTGAGCAAAATTTTCGGCGTGGGTGGAAATGGCATCTGCGTTCGACACTCGAATGCTGAAACGTTCACCCCTGCTCACGGCGTTAGGTCGATCCATCATGAAACTAGCCACGCTGCTTGCCCTCGTCTCCACCTTATCTTTCGCCGCCGACCACCCCGACACCAAGGACTGGAAAGACCTCTTTGCCCCCGACCTGTCGAACACCGTCGCCCCCGGCGGCTGGGCCTTCACCAATGGCGAACTGGTGGCCAAGGATCACGACACGCTCTGGACCAAGGACTCGTATGGCGACTATATCCTCGATCTCGAATTCAAGGTCGCCAAGGAATCCAACAGCGGCGTCTTCCTCCGCTCGGGCGACATCAAGAACGTGCTCGCCGCCTTGGAAATCCAGGTCCATGACAGCGCCGACGGCAGCAAATACGGCATGGTCGCCGCGATCTATGATGCGATGCCGCCGAGCAAAAGCGCCGCCAAGCCCGTGGGCGAGTGGAACCGCTACACCATCACCTGCAAAGGCCCGCTGGTGCAGGTGCTCTTCAACGGCGAACTCGTGATCGACGCGAATCTCGACAACTGGCCCGAAATCGGCAAGAACCCCGATGGCACACCCAACAAGTTCAAGAAAGCACTCAAAGACTTCGCCCGCAGTGGCCCCATCGGCCTGCAAGGTCTGCACGGCGCTGCGCAGGCGCCCGTGTGGTATCGGAATGTGAAGATCAAGGTGCTGGAGTAAGGAGTCTGGCTGCTCGCAGCGTATGAAGTGTCCCATGCGTCGCGCAGCCCTCATCGTCCTTCTCGCTTCCCCCGCCCTCGCGGTCGACTATGTCCGCGAGGTGCGGCCCATCTTCGAGAAGCACTGCTACGAGTGCCACGGCCCGGACAAGCAAAAGAATGGCTACAGGTTGGACATCAAGTCCGTCGCCCTGACGGGTGGTGAAGGCCACGCGCCGAACCTCATTGCGGGCAAGAGCGCCGAGAGCCCGCTGTTTCGTTTTGTCAGCGGTGCCGACAAGGACTTGGCGATGCCGCCGAAGTCCAGGCTTAACGCCGCGCAGATCGACACGCTGAAGCGCTGGATCGACGAAGGTGCCGTGTGGCCCGACGGCGTGGATGTCGCGAAGGTGGAGGACCGGCTCGACTGGTGGAGCTTCAAGCCTTTGAAGCAGGGAGCAGGGAGCAAGGAGCAGGGCGTCGATGCCTTCATCCGAGCGAAGCTGGCGGAGAAAGGGTTGCAGCCTTCGCCACCGGCGGATGCACGCACTTTGATTCGGCGGCTCTACTTTGATCTGATCGGCTTGCCTCCCTCGCCAGAAGAGGTGCTGGCCTTCGAAACCGAGATGAGACGTGAGAGGTCGAGAAGTAGAGAAGCTTCCGCTTTGACCTCAACCTCTCCACATTTCCACATCTCAACATCTCCACTGGCTTATGAACGCTTGGTAGACCGACTGCTCGCCTCCCCGCGCTATGGCGAGCGCTGGGCGCGGCATTGGCTGGATCTGGTGCACTTCGGAGAAACACATGGCTATGACAAGGACAAGCCGCGCAACAACGCCTGGCCGTATCGCGACTATGTGATCCGCGCGCTGAACAACGACAAGCCCTACGCGCGCTTCGTGGAAGAGCAGATCGCGGGTGATGTGCTCTACCCCAGCACGACGGATGGCATCACGGCGCTTGGTTTCATCTCGGCGGGGCCGTGGGATCTCATCGGCCACATGGAAGTGCCCGAGACGAAGCTCGACGGCAAGATCGCACGACACCTGGATCGCGATGACATGGTGCAGAATGCGATGGGCACCTTTTGCAGCCTGACCGTGCAGTGCGCGCAGTGCCACTACCACAAGTTCGATCCCATCTCGCAAGAGGACTACTACTCGTTGCAGGCCGTGTTTGCGGCCGTTGATCGCACCGATGTCAGCTACTATCCCGACGATGCGTCGATGCAGCAGTTTACGGCCTTGGACAACCAGCGCAGAAAACTAGCGCTCACGATCAAGTCACTGGAGGAACCCCTGAAGGCCAAAGCGGGCGCGGCGTATGTCGCCTTGAGCAAACGCATTGACGGCGCGGCTGACAAGGCTTCCACAGCCAACCCAAATGCGAAGCCTGACTTTGGCTATCACAGCGCCATCTCAAACGATCAGAATACAGCCAAGTGGGTGCAGGTCGATCTGGGTCGCAGTGTGGAGATCGACCGCGTCGTGTTGAAGCCCTGCTACGATGACTTTGGCGGCATTGGGGGTGGCTTCGGCTTCCCCGTGCGGTTCAAGATCGAGGCCAGTGAGGATCCCGAGTTCAAGGCCGGTGTCGCCCTGCTCTGGCGCAAGCATGACGCGACGTTCATGAACGACTTCGGGAACCCCGGCCTCACGCCCTTCGAGACGAACACCGCTGGGGACGATGGCATCAAGGGCCGTTATGTCCGTGTCACCGCCGTGAAGCTCGCGCCGCGCAAGAATGACTACATCTTCGCTTTCGCTGAGATGCAGGTCTTCGAGAGCAAGGAGAGCAAGAACATTGCCGAAGGCCGACCCGTGACCGCGCTCGACTCCATTGAAGCACCCCCACGCTGGCGAAAGGTCAACCTCACAGACGGTATCGCGCCCGAAGCCCACACGCTGGAGGACAAGCAAAAGCTGATCCGCGAGCGCGATGCTTTGATGCTCGCTCAAGCGAATGCTCCGACACGTTCCCAGTTGTTAGCCGCTCGCCAGCAGCGCAACGCCTTGGAAGCGCAGATCACCAAGCTGCCTGCCCCGGGCAAGGTTTATGCGGGAGCTGTTCACACCGGCAGTGGTGCTTTCAAGGGAACCGGCAATGAAGGCGGCAAACCGAGGGTGATCCAAGTGCTGAAGCGCGGCGACATCAAGCAACCCGAGAAGGAAGTCGGCCCTGGTGCGGTGCAAGCACTCAGCCAAACTCTGAGCCTGCCGTTTCACCTGAATGGCGAGCAAGAATCGCAACGACGCGCCGCCTTGGCTAAGTGGATCACGGACAAGAACAACGCGCTGACCTGGCGCAGCATCGTGAACCGCGTGTGGCAGCATCACTTTGGCAAAGGCTTGGTGGACACGGCCAATGACTTCGGTCGCATGGGCGGCAAGCCGAGCCATCCCGAACTGCTCGATTGGCTGGCCGCGACCTTCCGCGATGACATGGACGGCAGCTTCAAGAAGCTGCACAAGCTGATCGTGATGAGCGAGACGTATCGGCAGAACAGCGAAGGGCAAAGGGCTGAGGGCAAAGAGTCAGAACATAGCCGCGAAGCGTCTGGCTCTAAGCCCTTGGCTCTTAGCTCTCAGCTCGACGCTTCCAACGTCTTCCTCTCCCACCAAAACCGTCGCAAGCTCGACGCGGAGGCCATTCGCGATTCGATCCTCGCGGTCAGCGGCAAGCTCGATCTCACCATGAGCGGCCCGAGCTTCCAGGACTTCATCATCGACAAGCCACAGCACAGCCCACACTACGAGTATCATCGGCACGATCCCGACGACCCGAAGAGTCATCGCCGAAGCATCTACCGCTTCATCGTGCGCAGCCAGCAGCAGCCCTTCATGACCGTGCTCGACTGCGCCGACCCATCCATGCGCGTGGACAAGCGGAACGAATCGCTCAGTCCGCTGCAAGCGCTCGCGATGATGAACAATGGCCTCACCGTGGCGATGGCGAAGCATTTTGCCGCTCGTGTGCAGAAGGACGCCGCTGGCCTCGAAGCGCAGACCAAGCGCGCCTTCGCTCTCGCCTTGTCACGCGATCCCACCGCCGATGAACTCGCTCCACTGCTCGATTACGCGAAACGCGAAGGCTTGGAAAACACCTGCCGCGTGATCTTGAACCTGAACGAGTTCAGCTTTGTGGACTGAGATTCAGTGCGCCCAATCAAGCGTCAGAATGATTCGAGACTCGCGTTATGAATGCCGACAACCTATCCTAGCCACTTCGACATTTTCACTGAAACATGACCACACCTGAGACCACCCCTCCATCCTCCCGCCGTGGATTCGTCAAGCAATCCGTCGCCGCAGGATTCGGCTTCACCTTTCTGCCCGCTTACCTGACCAGCGCACGTGCAGCGGACAATCCCCAGCTACCACCGAGCCGACGCCTCAATCTCGGCTGCATCGGCATCGGCGGTCGTGCGGGCAGTGTCATCCCAGGGCTCACGGAGGGTGGCGCCGCCATTCCCGTGGCCTTCACGGACGTGGATTTCACCACGGCCAAGAGCGTGGAGAAGAACCTGAAAGCCTTCCCGGAGGTGAGGCGCTTCCACGACTTCCGCGAGATGCTGGACAAGATGGGCAAGGACATCGACGCCGTCAGCGTCGTCACGCCCGACCACACGCACTTTACCGCCGCGATCAGCGCGATGGCTTTGGGCAAGCATGTCTATGTGGAGAAGCCGCTGACACACACGTTTGAGGAAGCCGCCATCCTCATGCGCGCCGAGAAGAAGTTCAAGGTGGTCACGCAGATGGGCAACCAAGGCCACACATCCGCAGGCGCTGATCAGTTCAAGCAAATGCTCGCCGCAGGCGTCGTGGATGACGTGGTGAAGATCGACGCCTGGAAGTCGCCTTCGCTTTGGTTCATGAACGCCGCCGAGCGCATCAAGGGCTATCCTGCCGAAGAGCCCATGCCCGAGTCGCTGAAGAGCTGGGACCTCTGGTGCGGCCCTCAAGAAGTGAAGCCTTTCAGCAAGATGTATCACGCCTTCAACTGGCGCGGCTTCCACCTGTATGGCGGCGGTATGTTCGGTGACTGGGGCGCGCACATCATTGATTTCGCCCATCATCATCTGAAGCTGGGCCTGCCCACACGCATCACGCCCTTAGCACTCGCCGACTACAATCAAGTCAGCTACCCGCTCAGCTCCGACATTCGTTTCGAGTTCCCCGCACGCGGCGAAAAGATGCCTGCCGTGGAACTGCATTGGAAAGCCGGCGGCGACATCAAAATCGACCTCGCCGAGAAATACGGCGATCCCGGCAAGGATGGCAAAGTCCTCATGCCAAACCCCGGCAATGCGGGTTCCTACCTGCATCGGAAGCAAGGCGACTACCTCGTTCAGCGCGGCTCGCATGATCGCCATTCGCTGGTCTATCCGCGCGCCAAGATGGTGGAGTTGGGCGACGTGATGTCTCTCCATGCGCCCAAGCTCAACCATTTCCAAAGCTTCGTTCAAGCCTGCATGGGCACCGGCACCACCGAGTCCCCCTTCAGCATCTCCGGCGAACTGACCCAGGTCTTGAACCTCGGCACCATCGCCGAGTATTTGAATGCGGAGCTACAGTTCGACCCGAAGACGAAACGCTTCATCTGCAACGAGGAAGCCAACGCCCGCCTCGCTGGCCCAGCCCCACGCGCTGAGTGGGCGGATTGCTACAAGCTGGCCTAGGCTGGTAAGTTAGCCGGGTGTGGCACCAGCGCCCACCCGGCACCGCACCGGTGGTGGTCCGCATGGGCCCCATGCGGTTCAGGGAAAGAGCCGCACCGGGCCGGTGCGGACCACACCCCAGCCCAGCGCTGTTGGCAGGCAGGTCGGGGTTCGGTTCGTGTTGAGGGGACTCCCGAAACCCGATGCCAGCCATCCAGTGGGAGGATGGGCCTCTGGCCCGTCATCGGCCTGGGGCTTTCAGCCCAAGGGAACGGGAACTTCAGGCTGGAAAGCCTCAACCCATCGACAGACCGGAGGTCTATCCTCCTGCATTTCCGGCAGCCCCCTTGAGTTAGCGTCAGTCAGTGGTTCAGAGGCAGTTTCACCTGTGCATCTTTGGATCAAGGGCAGGTGTGTCGATGCTTGAGGGTGCGGTGCCGGAGCTTGGGGCTGGTGCGTCGATGCTCCGGGGTGGTCGAGGGCAGCTCAGGGCTGCGGCGAGGTATCTTGGGGGTGGTCGTGCGCAGCCTGGGGCTGCGAAGGGGCGGCTTTCGGCTGCGACGAGGATGCTTGAGGGTCCGGCTTGGCAGCCTGAAGCTCCGGCTCGAGTGCCTGGGGGCTCCGACTCACCACCCTGGAGGCTCCGATTGACCACCCTTGGGGGTGGTGATGACCACCCCAAGGGGTCCCCCCTCGTGCCTCTGGGTAGTCCATGGGACGGGCGTTCCACAGGTTCCACGCCAGAGGTGTCATTTTTGTGAGAACCTTGAGGGCGGTCACATCTACCCCCCTCGAACCACAGCGTGGTTCTCCGTGAATAGCCTGGGGTCACCTGACCCTAGGACCAAGCCCCCCCAACCACCTCAACCCCGGAGTGGGTAGCCCATGCAGGAGGTGCCCATCGCAGGTAGGGCGGGTTGTCCCAACCCGCCGCCGTTGTTCCAGCGGACTTGGATAGTAGATGATGGGCACGAACGAAGCCGCTCGGCCTGCGATGCCCGGCGCGTTGGGACAACGCGCCCTACCCTGCCCACCGCCCTGCCTTGCCCATCGCAGGTAGGGCGGGCAACCGGAGCGAAGCGTAGATAGCCAGCCGCAGGTTGCCCGTAGAGCGAGCGAACCGAGGCAATCCCCAGCCCGCCGCCGCTAGGTCCCGTGAGCGCGGGCCTCCGAGCCCGTAGCAGGTCGTCGCAGACGAACGATGACGAAGGGACGATACGTGCCAGGGGAGCAGCGCCCCCCTGCATAGTCGATGGATGTGGAGCAGGAACGGTGGGAGGTCATCAAGCGGAAGCTCAGCGGACAGGAGTGACGGCATCTTGCCGTCAGGTGATCCGTTGGCCGACGGCAGGATGCCGTCGCTCCTTGCCCCTGATGGGCTCTGGGGGAGGCCGTGAGTTTTTCGCCCACACGACTCGGAGGCTGACAATGATCTGCAAGTTCGTCAGGATCGGGACGCTTTAGCTCTCCCTCATGTCCTGGTCCCAAAACTACGATCCTCTCGGCAACCTCCTCGTTTCTTCCCTCGTCGCTTCCTTGCCGGTGGTGGTGCTGCTGGGGTTGCTGGCTTTCTGGCATGTGCGGGCGCATCTCGCGGCCTTGGCCGGGCTGGTGGCGGCGGCGTTGATCGCGGTCTTTGTCTATCAGATGCCTGCGCCGCTGACCGGCATCGCAGCGCTGAATGGCGCAGTGTTCGGCCTGTTCCCCATCGGCTGGATCGTGCTGAATGCGATGTTCGTTTACAACCTGAGCGTGGAGACGAATCAGTTCGCAGTGCTGCAAAAGCAGATCGCGGGCGTATCGGGAGATCGCCGCATCCAGGCGCTGATGATTGCCTTTTGCTTCGGAGCCTTCATCGAGGGTGCGGCGGGATTCGGGGCACCGGTCGCGATCACGGGCGCACTGATGATTGGGCTGGGTTTCAAACCGCTCGAAGCGGCGAAGCTGGCGCTGATCGGCAACACAGCACCGGTGGCCTTTGGCTCGCTGGGCATCCCGCTCACCACGATGGCGGACATCACGGGGCTCGATCTGATGAAGCTGAGCGCGATGGTGGGTCGGCAACTGCCCTTCTTCTCGCTGCTGGTCCCCTTCTGGCTGGTGGCGGCGCAGGTCGGCTGGCGCGGCATGATCGCGGTGTGGCCTGCGTGCTTTGTCACGGGTGCGACCTTTGGCATCACGCAGTTCGTCATGAGCAACTACCACGGCCCCTGGCTGGTGGACATTGTCAGTGCCGTGGTCGCGATGGCGGCGCTGGTCTCGTTCATGAAGGTGTGGAAGCCGGAGGCACAAGCTGCTTCTGAAACCACGCCCACGCCGACACCTTACGTGTGGAAAGCCTGGCTGCCCTGGGTCTTCCTCACGCTGTTCGTGTTTGTGTGGGGCATGCCAGCGGTGAAGGCGGGTTTGAATGGCCTCTTCAATCTGGACATTCCTGTGCCGATGCTGCACCTCGCTGTGGAAAAGGTGCCGCCCGTCGTCGTTCATCCCGAACAGGAGAAGGCCGTGTTCAAGTTCAATGCGCTGAGCACGGCGGGCACGGCGGCGATGCTCGCAGGCATGTTGGCCGGGTTCTGTCTCGGCGTGTCGCCACTGCGGCTGCTGCGGATCTATGGCCAGACGATCTGGAAGCTGCGTGTGTCGCTGCTGACGATCTCACTCATGCTCGCGATGGGTTATGTCACGCGCTACAGCGGCACGGATACGACGATGGGCTTGGCGATGGCATCCACGGGTGTGCTGTTCCCCTTCTTCTCGCCGATCATCGGCTGGCTCGGCGTCGCACTGACCGGCAGCGACACGGCGTCGAACGTGCTCTTTGGCAATCTCCAGCAAGTCACCGCGAACCAGTTGAACCTGTCGCCCATTCACATGGCCGCCTCGAACAGCAGCGGCGGTGTGATGGGCAAGATGATCGACGCACAAAGCATCGTCGTCGCTGCCGTGGCGACCGGTGGCCGTCCCGACAGCCCCGACGCGGGCACCGTGCTGCGCAGTGTCTTCTGGCACAGCATCACCCTCGCCCTGCTCATGGGCTTGCTGGTGATGGCGCAGGC
>Ga0247834_1003173_pt1 | contig 22788 bp, 19 predicted proteins | sample LaCruzMarch2015__8_FD_187118 | JGI IMG/M metagenome (GOLD analysis project Ga0247834, IMG submission 187118) | Freshwater microbial communities from meromictic Lake La Cruz, Castile-La Mancha, Spain - LaCruzMarch2015_12m | ecosystem: Environmental > Aquatic > Freshwater > Lake | place: Spain...
ACGAGCTGCTGATGGAGCTGCTGCGGGCCCGGCTGGACTTCCTGCCGCCGCGATCGCGGGCCTGGCACCTCGCACACACCCCGGCCCCCGCCGACCTGGTGGCCCCGGTGCTGGAGCGCCTGGTGCGGGAAGGGGTGGCCCTGGAGGGTCGTTTCGACGCCTCTCAAACTGACACAAACGTCCTCTGGGCCCGGCGGCTGGTGGTCCGGGCCCGGCGGCGGATGCTGGACCGGCTGCGGGCGGCCATCGCTCCCGTGAGCCCCGAGGCGCTCATGCGCTTCCTGTTTCAGCTCCACCACCTGCGCCACAGCAGCGACGACCCCCGCTTCGAGGGCCGGGCCGGCGTGCAGGCCGCCCTGCGCCTCCTCGACGGCGTCACCGCCCCTGCGGCTGCCTGGGAGCAAGACATCCTGCCCGCCCGGGTGCGCGGCGCCCTGCACAGCGACCTCGACAGCCTGTGCCTGAGCGGCGAGCTGGCCTGGCGCTGCCGCCCCGCCCGGGTGGAGCGCCCCGACACGGCCTCCTCGTCGGGAAAAGCGCCCAATGCCAAGACGAAGGCCCACAGCGTGGTCCGCCAGACGGCCCTCACCCTCTGCGACCGCGACACCGCCGCCTGGCTGTTGTCGGTGCCCACCGTCGTCGATGGGCTGCCGACGGCGGCGCTGTCGTTGTCGGCGGACGCCGTCGTCGCCGCCCTGCGCAGCCGGGGCCCCCTGTTTTTCCGCGATCTGAGCCGGGCCACGGGCCAGCTCTCCACCCAACTCGAGCAGTCCGTGGCCGAGGCCATCGGCGCCGGCATCGTCACCGCCGACGGCTTCGGCGCCGTCCGCGGCCTGGTGCGCTCGGCCAAGGAGAAGGAGCGCCACCGCCGCTCCCGGACCTCGAGCCGCGTCGAGCAGCACAACCCCTTCGACGTCGCCGGCCGCTTCGCCCTCGTCGGCGCGCCGGACGGCGCGCTCGACGATACCGAGGCCCTCCCCGACGCGATCGCGGTGGTGACGGGGGGCCCGGCCCCTCGCATCGACACTTCCAGCAGCTTCAAAGCAGCCCAAAAGGCCGAGGAGCGCGCCGACAAGCACGCCCGCCTGCTGCTGAACCGCTTCGGCGTGGTCTTCCGCCGGCTGGTGGAGCGGGACCCCCTGCTGCCTCCCTGGCGGGACATGCTGGGGGCTCTGCGGCGCCTGGAGGTCCGGGGGGACGTCCGCGGCGGCCGCTTTGTCTCGGGCTTCTCCGGCGAGCAGTTCGCCCTGCCCGAAGTCGTCACCGTGCTGCGCTCCGCCCGCGATCGTGACCAGGCCGGCGTCGTCACCGCCATCGCCGCCGCCGACCCCCTGAACCTGACGGGCATCATCCTGCCCGGCGCGAGAGTCCCCGCTGTCGTCGGCCACCGCATCGCGTTCGTCGACGGCCGCCTGATGGGCCACCTCGACAGCGACGGGGTGCATCTGCACGACGACGTCGGCATCCACGCCGACGCGGTCAGCACCGCCCTGCGCGGGGCGGCGCCCCGGCTGTTTTTGGCACGCTGAGTTCGCCAACATCGAGTGATGCCGGGGGAGAAGAGGAGTAGCTTCCCGTCCATGAAGCCCACACTCCGGTTGTCTCTCTTGGCGGTCGTCGCCTTCTCGACCGCCTGTGCGACACCGCTGTCGATGCGCACCGCCCGCGTCGTTGAAAAGGGCGCGATCGAGGTCCTCGTCTCGCCGCAGGCCCAGCTCAGTTATCAGATCTCTCAAGGCAACCTGACCGGACCCATCCCATTCCCCTGGGGTGAAGCGTCGTTGCGCTTCGGTGTCGCCGACAACCTCGACCTCCAACTGCGCTTTGATCCCGGCGTGCTCCCGGAGGTCTCTGTCGGCTACCAGTTGGTGGGCGATCCGGCGAGGGATGACGACCTCGCGGTCTCGGTGACGGGCGGCGTCAAGCCCGCGTTCGGTATCTTGGGAAGCGGCATCTTCTACGCCAGCGCGCCGTTGCAGGTCCTCGCCGACTTTGCCCTCGCGCCTGGCCTGTCGCTCACGGGTGGCTTGCGGGTGATTCCGAACATGACCCTCATCAGCGGCAACGTCGGCCTTGGCGTCGCTCCCGGCTTCACGGGTGGGGTGCGCTTGGTGCTCGCGGACGTCTTCGTCGTTCACCCCGAGTTCGCCGTGTCAGGCAACGTGCCGTTGCTCGGCGCCGCCTCGCCGGGTGGCATCGGGCAGCCGAGTCTGGGCAGCGGTTTCTTGAGCGCGACGCTTGGCTTCAATGTCGGCGGGACGTTCGACTTCCGCCGCGCACCGGAACGTTCTCCCGTCGTCGAGCCAGCGCCCGCGCCGACGCCGGAGCCAACGCCGGAGCCGACGCCGACGCCGGAGCCAGCGCCGACGGCGGAGCCCGCGCCCCCGCCGGCCCCGCTGGAGCCGCTCGATCCAGCGTCCGGAGGCCGATGAACCTGACGGGCATCATCCTGCCCGGCGCCAGGGTTTCGTCGACGGCACCCCGGCTGTTTTTGGCCCGGTAGCCACGCGAACCTGTCTTTCCGTCGCGATGCATTGGGGTGATGGAGTCTGATGGTTCGCCCAAGCGTTGCTCATGTGCTGGTGTGCATCTCGCTCTTGCTGGCCTGCGCCGTTCGAGCCGCGCCGGAGCAGCCGGTCGGCAAGATGCCCGTCGTCATCGCGCCGGGGTTCCTCGGCTGGAACCAGCTGCCGGTGTTCGACCGCTACCTCGAAACCATCGCCGCCGGGCTCGAAGCCGACGGCCGCGTCGTCGTCGTGGTGCAGTCGCCGGCCATCGCCTCGTCGACGGTGCGGGCGCGGGCCCTCGCGACGGCAGTGGAACAGGCCCGCCAGCTCGCCCACGCCGAGCGCGTGGTGATCCTCGCCCACAGCCAGGGCGGCCTCGATACCCGGCTGGCGCTGAAAGACCCGGGCGTGCGTTCCCATGTCGGCGCGGTGGCCACGCTGGCAACACCCCACCAGGGCACGCCGGTGGCCAGTTGGGGGCAGCGATTCCCGTCGTTCGTCATGGACGCCGTGCTCATGCCGGTGCAGTGGGCCTGGGAACTCGCTGAGCCGATGGACGTGTCGCGCCGTTCCCTCGCCGATTCCGCCGGGGCGTTCTCGTCGCTCTCTCTCGGTGCGGAGGGCGTCAGCCTCCGTCAGCGGCGGGCGACCCTCGATGCCAATGGCATCCCCGCCAGCGACGACGGCGTCCCCTTTTTCAGCGTCGCCGGCTTCACAGGTGCGTTCCGCGAGGGCGACCACTCCTGCGACGGTGGACGCTGGTCGACCCCTCGGGTCACCGACGATGTCGGCCCCCTCATGGCCTTCGGCCCCGTCGTCCACCAGTTGGAGGGCTGGGCCCTCGCCAACGATGGCATCGTCCCGGCCGCCACCGCTCGCTACGGCATCTTCCTCGGCTGCGTCCCCGCCGACCACGTCGACTGGTTGGGCTGGCACGAGAATCTGCCCGGTCGACCGGCCCCCTTCGACGAAGTCGCGTTCGCCCGCGTGCTCGTCGTCGGCCTGGAAGCCGCCGCCGTCGACGGTGCGGGGGCGATGGAGCGCTACCTGCCGCACCTGGCCGCGCTGGCCCGTGCGCATCCGCGCTGAGGCAGGGCACCGACCGGCCCCGAGGACGAACAGCACGATTGACCCGGGGACGGCGTCGGCGGCGTACGCTGTGGACCGTGGAGGTTGGATGCGATCGCTCGCCACCCTGCAGCGCCATGGCCGGACGGTGGGCGGCATCCTCGTCGCTGTCGGCGCGGTGGTGGCCTGCGTCGGCGTGTGGTCCAGCGGCCGCCCGGCTTCGCAGTTCTCGTTCGTGCCAGGCGGGGTCGTCCTCCTTGGCCTTGGTCTGGTGGTGGCCGCCGCGTGTGGGGCAACGCTGTGGTGGTCGCTGCTGGCGCTGGTGGGGCCACGGCGACCGTGGTCGACCGTCGCCCGCGCTTGGTGTGGCGGCACACCCGCGAAGTACCTGCCAGGCAAGGTGGGCTCCGTCGTGGCCAGGGCGGCTCTGCTGGGCGAGCCACACGCACTCCATGCCGCGACTGCGACGGCCGAGGTGCTGCTGACCCTCGCCGTGGGGGGCCTTGTGGCCCTCGCCATCCCACTGGAGCGGACCGGCACCTCGACGGTGGCCGCCGCAGTCGTGATCGGCGCGCTCAGTGTGGTGCTCGTCTGGTTCGCGCGACGCCGGCTGGTGACAACGTCGTCGGAGCTCGACGTGATGCCCTTCGTCGTGGCCGTGGCGGCCCTCGCAGGGGGATGGGTGGCCCAGGGGATGGCCCTCGGCGGTGCCATCGTCGCCGTCGGCGGCCCCCTCTCGTCGGCCGACATGACGGTGTGGTGTGGCATCGCCGGCGCCGCCGCCATCGCCGGCGTGCTCAGCCCGATGCCCGCCGGGCTTGGCCCCCGCGACGCCCTCCTCGGGGTCCTCGTCGTCGAGCTCCTGCACGAAGACGTCGGCCGCGCAGCCTTCGCCGTGTTTGTCTGGCGACTCGCGAGCGTGACGGTGGAATTGGCGCTGGCGGCAGGCGCGGCCCTGGCCTCACGGTGGCTCGCGCGCCGAGCGGCACCTCGCGGTGACGAGGTCCAACGATGACCGCCCCCTCCCGGCGTGCCTGGCTCCTGGGTGGCTGCGTGGCGCTGACCATCGCCGGGCAGGTGGTGGGCGAGTGTTTTCCGCTGTCGCCGTGGCCCATGTACGAAGCCCCCGGACTCCACCGGGGCGTCATCGTCGTCGTCGATGGGGACGGTCGGCCCGTGTCGTTGGCGGGCACGGGCTGGAGCGCCGCCCGGCTGCAGAAACGCCTGATCGCAACCGCCACCCGAGGAGACCCCGACCCCGTCGCCAGCGTCCGCGCCGCCCTGCTCGCCGATGCTGCTCGCGCAGGGCACTCCCTGCCCGTCGGGCTCCGGCTGGGCTGGCTCGCCATCGACGTCGTCGAGGAGCAGGGCGAGCTGCGGGTCACCGAACGGCTGGGCCCCCTCGAGGACGCGCCATGAGGGTCATGGTGCTTCGCCTCGCGACAGGGCTCACCGCGTTGCTCGCCGTCGGACGGGTCGCCACGATGGCGCCGCTGCCGGCGCTGCCGTTTCCCCATGGGCTCGCCACCGTGTGGCCGGGGATCGTCGGCATCGCCGGCCAGCACCCCGCCGTGGTGGCCGCGCTCATGGCCCTGCTTGGCGTCGGCGGGGTGCCGGCGATGTTCCGGCGAGGGGCTGCCGGCGTCGTGGGCGCGCTCGCGCTGGCGTCGATGTCGGCCCTGCACGTCCTCGTGATCACGGCGGCCAACAGCCAGGGCGCCATCCACCACGGCCAGCAGCTCCTGTCGCAGACACTGCTGGCACTCTCCGCCATGGCCCTGTGGTCCCTGCGCCGACGGCACGACGACGGCCAGGTCGAGCACATCCCGCAGCGCGTCGTCGACATCGTCACGATGGTGATCGCCTCGGCCTACCTCGGCGCCGGCGTCCGCAAGTTGCTTGCCACCGGCGGCCGCTGGATGCTGGATGCGCCGTTGCTGGTCGCCGACGTCGTCAAGACCACGCGCGACCACCAGGTCGACGTCGGCGCCCCGGTGTTTGAAGCCCTGCCCCCTGCAGCCTCCTGGCTCGTCGATCACCCTGGCGTCGTCGGCGTCACGTTCTCGCTCGGGCTCCTGGTGGAGCTGGTCGCCCCCCTCGCCCTGCTGGGACGGCTCCCCACCATCCTCATCGGCGCGCTGCTCATCATGTTCCACCGCGTCGCCGATGGTCTGATGGGCCTCGGGTTTCCGTACCACGAAGCCCTGTTGCTCTTGTGGTGCGTACTCCTGCCTCTGTGGACGTGGTGGCGGTCGGAGCGGCAGCCGTGACGACGTCGACGACCTCCACGATATCAACCACGTCGACGCCCCCGGACCCGGTCCGGCTTCCGCTGTTGGGCTTCGTGCTGGGTATGGGCATGCTCGCCCTTGGTCTGTCGCCGTTGCTCATCGGTGCACCGATGGGCGCCGACCTGCCCATTCACCGCAGCGACATCGAGGCCATCACGGCCGCGCTGCGGGCGGGCGACCTCCAGCTCTGGCTCATGAACCTCGGTGCCGGCCACCCTGCGGGGCTCACCGCTCCGCTGCTGCCGCCCCTGCTCGCCGCCCTCACGTCGCTGATCATGGGCGTGTCGACGCAGGCGAGCCTGTCGCTGTGGGTCGTGCTCGGCCTGCTCGGAACACCGGTGTCGGCCGCGTGGGGCGCGCAGCTGGCAGGGCTCAATCGAGCCCGGTCCCTCGCCGTCGGCGCGGCGGTGGCGCTGCTGACATCGACGTCACCGTGGGGCCTTGGCCCGGCCACTGCCCTCTACGCTGGCCTGCTCGCCCAGGTGGTCGCGGGGCTCGTCTGGCCCCTGGCCCTCGGGGCCACGCTTGGCGCGGTGCGGGGCACGGTGGCACCGGGGTGGGCGGTCGTCGCCGTGGTCGTGGCGTCGGCCTGCCACCCGATGAGCGCCCTCTTCATCGTCGTCGGTGCCGGCGTTGCCGTCGTGGGCGCGTGGCTGACGCGCCGCGCGGTGTCCCCCGCCCGGCTGGCCCGGCTCGTCGCCGGAGGCCTGGTCGCCGGCCTGCCCCTGTTCGTCCCCGGACTGTTCGGCGCCAGCCATTGGGGCGGCTTCGAGGAACGCGCGCCAGGGGATCGCGGGGATGTCGACGTCGTTTTCCTGCTGCTACGCGGGCTGCTGACCGACTACGAGCGGGCCCCGGTCCTGCTCGTCGCCGCGCTTGCGGCGTGTGTCCTCGTGGCCACCCACCGGGCGAGCCCCTGGCGCCACGCGGTGGCCTGGTGTGCGGGGACCGGCACCGTGGCCGCCCTCCTCGTCGGCGTCGGCCCCTCGCTCTCCGAGGTCGTCCCCTGGGGACGCTTCCTGGCCCTGCTGCAACTGGCGACCGCCGGCCTCGCCGGACTGGCCCCGACGCTGCTCATCGAGGCCATCCAGCTCCGCAGCGGCACCCGCGACATCGGCGTCGTCTCCACCGTCGTCGCCGCGGTGGCGGTGGGCGGCGGCTTCATCGTCGGTGGTGTGGGCCTGGTCCGCCACACCAGCGCGCTGGCCACCCAGCCTGCCGCCGTCGACGACGCCGTCCTCGCTGCCGAGCGCGAGGCCCTCGCCCCGCTCCGCCGGCTGCAGCCCCACCCCCGCATCGCCGCGCTGCCACTCGAGAGCATCTCGGCCCTCGAGCTCACCCGCCCCTTCATCGACGACGGCGTGCCTGCGCTCTTCGTCATGGGTGGCCCCGCCTATCAGAGCAGCCCCTTGCGTGGGGTGACCACGCAGATCGAGGCCCGGCACGCGCGCCTCATGCACGTCGGCGCCATCCTCTCCCGAGACGACACCGGCACCGCGACGGTCACCCTCACCGACGCCGGCCCACTGTGCGAGGGTTTCGACGTGGCTGGTCACATCGACGACTCGCCCCCCGATGCCTGGCGGCAGGCCGTCCACGGCCACCTCGCCGGGCCCCACGCCGGCGTGCTCGTCCGCCAGCGCGACGCCGTCGTCGTCGATGCGGAAGGCAGCGTGCGCACCGACACCGTCGCGCTTGAGCCATCGCAGGTTGCCGCCCGTGTCGAGGTCACCGGGGGACGCAGCCTGCTCGTCTGCAAGGTGGGCTTTCATCCCTGGTGGCAGGCCACCATCGACGGTGCCGACGCCCCCGTCGTCGTCGCGTCGCCCCGCTTCACCGCGGTGGTGGTGCCGCCGGGGCTCCATCAGGTGTCGCTGCGTTTCATCCGCCCGTGGTGGCTGTGGCTGCTCTGGCTCGGCCTGCCCCTCGCCGTCGTCGTCGCCGGCCGCTCGTCCAGAGGCGACGACGACGTCACTCGCGGCTGAAGACGATGCCCGCCGGACAGGCCTCCTGGCGCTGACCGGCGGGCAGTCGGCCCTCGACGCCCGGCCATGGGAAGCGCTCAAGGTAGACGCCTCGCAGGGTGCCGGCGGTGGCGGCGCCCTCCATCTCCTCGACGAGGACGCTCGTCGTGAGCCCCGCGGCCCGCCGCTTCAGCGAGACGACGGCGAGCCCCGGCGGCGCGCGGTGCCCCGCCCGGGCTGCCACCATCGGCCGGTCGGTGACGACGACGCCGGGCGACAACAACGCCAGCGCCGACGACGCGGCACTGGGCGAACAGGCACCCTCGCCGGACCCATCGAGGGCCCGCAGCGCCGCGTCGGTGGCAGGCAGGCTGAGGGCGATCCCCCCGCCGACGACGACCAGAACGACACCTGCCACCGCCACGACGGCGGCGGCGCGACGGCGGGGCCCCAGTGCCCAGGTCATGGCGCTGCCGACGACAACGCCAGCGACGACCGCGACGGCCAGGCCGACCACAAGACTGTGATGCCACCAGCGCGGGGTCTGCAGCGCGACGAAGGCGCAGGCCCCGGCGAGAAACGTCGCGGCCCAGAGCCCGACGGCCCCGCGCCTCACCAGCAGCGGCGCCACCGCACACGTCGGCAACAGCAAGGCGGCCCCTGGTGACAGCGCCTCGCCCAGCGAGGCCCCCACGCCGGCGAGGCTGCGCTGCGCGTCGAGGTGGACGCTCGCCAGCGATGCTCCGCCAACAGCGAAGGCGACGGCGGCACCGACGACGCTGCCGAGGAAGACGGCGAGCCGACCCCGCCCGGGGCGCCGGTGCACCGACAGCGCGAGAACCAGTGCCACCAGCGGCACCAGGGCCACGAGCTTGGTGGCCACCGCCGCCGCCGCCAGTGGCGCCGCCAACCAGCCATGACGCCGCGAGCCCAGCGCGACACCGGCCGCCGCCGTCGACAGCGCCAGCGACGGCAGCCCGATGAGCAGGGCGCGGGAGGCCACGAGCATCCCCGGCCAGGCCGCGCACACCGCGCCGACGACGACGCCGACGAGGATGGCGCTCCTCCGGCCCTCCGGCGCGGTGCGGGCGGCGATGGCGCCGGCGCAGGCCACACCCAGGGTGACGATGATTGCCGTGAGGACCCGGCCAACAGCGACGTCCCCGCCAAGCGACCACAACCACGGCATGAACGGCGGCTGATCCGTCCAGGGCGCCACACCGTCTCCAACGAGGAGGGCCTTCATGAGGTTGCCGCCCTCGTCGGGGTCGATCTCGAAGGGCTGCGACGGGGTGCCCAGCCGCCCCGGTCCCCACAAGGCCGCACAGAACACCAGCGCCGCCGCCAGCGCCGACAGGGGCGAGGTGCGTGTCTCACGCCCATCGGTTGCGTCTCTGTTGTCCACGAAGACACTGTAGCGTGAGCGGGTGGAGCGTCTCTGGCTTGCCGTCCTTGCGACCGCCCTCGCCACACCCCTCGTGTGGCGGGCGCCGCCCGAGATCGCGATCCGGCGGGCGGCCGCCCTCGGGCTCCTGCTGACATTCACCCTCGTGGAGCTCCCGCCTGGCCTGCTCGAGCTGCCGCCGGATGCCCTGCGCCTGCCCGGCCTGCTCACCCCCCTGCACCACGCGCCGTGGGCGGTGTCGGCGTTGACGTCGCCCGCCGGTGTGCTGCTGCTGTGGGGCCTGTTGCTCGGCGCGGGCGCCCTGGCCGCCTTCGGCACCGGCAGAAGAGCCCAGGTCGCTCTCGTCGTCGCGGCCGTCGTCGGCATCGTGCTGGGCGGCCTGTCACGGGGCTTCTTCGGCACGTCGTACCACCAAGGGCTCCTCGCCATCCTGCTGGCCCTGCTCATCGGGCTCGCCCCGCGCAGCGCCCGCGACGACGTGGGTCTCCTCCGAGTGCTGCTCACCATCGCCTACGTCGCCGCCGGCGTGGCGAAGCTGCGGGTGCCGGGCTTCTCGTTCACCGACCCCGAGACCCAGCTCGGCCTCGTCGCCGAGTGCCTCGTCCAGCACTGCAACCACCTCGAGGCGCCCCTCGGTCGGCCCCTGCTCCTGCTGGCCTCGACCCACGCCGGCGTGTTGTCCCTCGTGGGCGTCATCGCCGGGCTCGTGCTGTCGTGGGAGCTCCTCTTTCCCCTCGTCATCGTGGGGCCCCGGACGCGGGTCGCGCTCGCCGTGGCCGCCCTCGCCTTCCACATCGGCGTGATCCTCTTTTTCGGCATCGTCTTCGTGGACTTCCTGCTCGCCGACGTCGTCCTGCTGCGCACCGCCAACAGCCCCCGCACAGTCGCTCCCCGGTTCTCGCGCTACGCTGTCGTCGTCACGCTCTGCTTCGTGGCGCTGGTGATGGGCCGGGTGAAGGCCTGGCCCCTGTCGGCCTTCGAGCTCTTCGCGGCGGCGCCGAAGTCACCGGTGCTGTGGGACGAGATCGTCGTTGAACACGACGGCACGTCAACGACGGTGTGGCTGCCTGACGTCTTCGCGGCCCATGCGGTGGCCTCGCCGCGGCGATGGCTCGAGGGGTGCGCCGCCGACGCCGACGACCCCGAGTCTGGCGACGCCCGCCGCCGCTGTGACGCCTGGCTCGCAGCGATCGTGGCGCGACACCACGCCGACGCCATCCGCGTCGATCGCCACCTGGCGACCTGGCGGGAGATCGGCGCCGGCAGCACGGGCGTCATCGCTGGCCAGCTCCGCCTGGAGACGTTGAGGGCCCCCAAGAGCGTGCCGGTCAGCCCTTGAGCGACGACGCGCTCGGTGGGCCGGCGTGTGTCGCGGGCCTGCCGACGGCAAGCGCGGCCGCCAGCAGCCACACGTCACAGAGCAGCTCGCCGAGCTCCTCGGTCGCCAGCAGCGGGATGCCCTCCAGATGAAGGGTGTCGACGGCGGCGGCGATCGACAGGAGCCCCAGCGCGAAGGCGGCCCGACGCCATGGTGCCGCAGCCGCGCGGGAGCCCAGGGCCACAATGCTGACGCCGACGACGACGATGACGATGGCGATGGGCTCGGCGGCCCCCTTCGCGGCCAGGAGGTTGAGCACGTCATGGAAGGCGTCGAGGCGGCGGGTGCGGTCTGTGGTTGTCGCCTCCCAGACAAGCCCCTCGCCCCACGAGAGCTCCTCACCGGCGAGCAGCACCCCGAGGAGGCCCATCACGACGGCCTCGCGGACGGCGGTCGGCGTCGGCTTCCCCCCGTGGCGGCGGGCGTGCCGGGCGAGGGCGATGAGCGCGGCGGACGCGGCAGCGCCCGCGAGGATGGCGCTGAGACCTTCGACGGGGCCGCCCTCATCGAGGTACGGCCGGGCCACATAGGGGTCGACAAGGGAGATCCCCCACACGGCGAGGATCCACACCAGGAGCGTCACCAGAGCCGCCAGACGTTCGCTCATTGCCGCCCCTCCACCGCCAACCGGATGAGCCCATCCACGAGGCCGCTCCGCTCACGGTACCGCGCCTCCAGCTCATGGGTGAAGCGCTCGACATCCTCGCGCAGGGCCTGCCGTTGTTCCAGCGGCATTGGCGTCGGTGTCGACGTCGGCACAAAGAGCCAGGCCCCGGCCTCGTGGCGAGTGGCGCGGGCCCCCGAGGCCACCAGCCCGTCGAGTTCATCAAGCAGCGCCGGCAGCGGCGCCCCGATCAAGGTCGCGGTGTCGGCGCGCAGCGTGAGCCCATCGTCGGGTGGCGCCGTCGAACGCAGCAGGAAGAGTCGCGGGTCGTCGGGTCGACAGCGGGGAAAGGCGCTGATGGGCGCAGCGGGATCGAGCTGGGGCCCGAGGTTGTTCTGCACGCACAGACGGGCGCGCTGCAGGCCGGCGTCGGCGACGAGCATCCGCACGGCGGCGACAAGCTCGGGACGTGGCGTCGCCTGCGCGAGGGTGGGCAACGTCGACAGCGCCAGCGACGACAGCACGGTGAGCCCGGCGAGCACCGTGAACCGACGTGGCGAAGCCCCCGCGGCCACGCCAGCGTCAACGGCGGCGACCACGAAGACCACGACGACGGGGAGGTAGTGGGTGCCGGCGAGCCGGGTCATGTAGGCGCTGCCGTCGAGCATGCAGAGGCCGACGATGGGAACGACGGGCAGCAGCCAGCGCAGCCCCCGCCCGACGAGGAGGCCGCCCGAGAGCAGAACGAACAGGGGCAGGCGCACGACGGCGGGGTTGATGAGGTGCAGCAGCACCGTCGCCGGTGGGGCCGACGACAGCCAATCGAAGCGGTGGGTGGCGGCGGGGCCGTCGTTGAGGCGCAACACGACGGTGTCGACGCCGAGGACGACAAGCGACGCGAGCCCCAGGGCGAACGCCCCGCGCCGCTGGCCCTCGAGGGCGAGGACGACGGCAGCGGCCAGCCCGATGACGGGCATGTCCTCTTTCACCAACAACGCGCCGAGGGCGCAGGCAAAGGCGAGATGGGGTCGCCGCGCGCGCCAGGCGAAGGCACAGGCGACCAGCGCCGCCGCCCAGGTGGTGAGGTGGCCGTCAGAGAGGACAGCGTCATGGAGCCAGGGATGCATGATGATCGTGGCGGCTCCCACGACGCCGGCGAGGGCGCCATGGCGCGACGTCAGCAGTCCCATGGCGGCGCTCGCGATCGCTGCGGCGACGACGGCCATGAGCAGGAAGGTCTCGGGGGTCGGGGCCAGGCGCCACACGAGCGACGCCGGCAGGAGGACCCAGTTGCTGTGGACGCCGAAGCGGGAGCGGGCGACGTCGTCGATGGTGTTGTGCTGCGGCATCGTGACATCGCCGCCCGCCGCCGCCGCCAGGGCCTGCAGATGGTTCCCGAGGTCGTTGTGTTGGGTGAGCAGGGCGTGGTGGGCGTCGACGGCAGCGACGGCCAGGAGCACCGCCACGCCCACCACGAGGGCGACGCCGCTCACAAAGTGCGCAGACGTGGGGAAAGCTCGCATCAGGAATGTGTCTCATCGTGCGTGATCGCAAGGCCTGATCGTACGCTAGTGACATGACACACCGTGGATTCACGCTTCTTGAGGTCACCATCGCTGCTGTGGTGACGGGCATCATGGCGGCGGTCTCGGTCCCCGTCGTCCTCAATGCGGTGCAACAGCAGCGGGTCGAGGCCAGCAGCTCCAAGGTGGAGCTGGCGGTCAACAAGGGCCGCGATGCCGCGCGGGCGTCGCTGCGCTGTGTGACCGTGCTTGGCAAGCTGCCCTACAGCGCCAACGGCACCGTGGGTCTGGCGGCGTATCTCCACAACAACGCGACCTGCAACGTCTTCGACATCGACTACGACTACCCCGAAAGCAACTCCACCACCGTGGAGATGATCCGCATGCACCCCTCCGCGGTCAGCGCCGTGGAGATCTTGAAGCCCAACCCCGTCGTCGATTGCTCAGGCACGCCGCCGCCCGTCGGCTGCTACACCTTCGCCGAGGGCATTCGCTACCTCATCCAACCCGACGGCACGACCGACGCCCCCTATCGCATCAAGGTCAACCGCACCGACGGCATCACCGATCACTTCGTTGTCCACGCGCCCACCGGCACGCTCCGCAGGGAGTCCCTGTGAAGGCCCGGGGCTTCGGTATCCTCGAGGTCCTCATCTCGAGCACGATGCTCGTGGCCGGACTCGCCGGAATCATCCAGGCCCAGGCGTCGATCACCAGCGTGGTGGCGCGGGAGCGGCGGCTGATGACGGCGACCCACGTGGGCGAGCAGACCATGGAGCGGCTGCTCATGTTGCAGCCCACCGACGGATCTCTGACCGGCACGACCCACACCGGGCCCCAGTTTGACGACGAGGGGTCGCCCTCGGCGACCGGCCGATTCAGGACACGGTGGACGGTCACCCCCGCCGACCCCATCGCGGGTGTGCGGCGCCTTGTGGTCGAGGTGGAGTGGAACGACGGCGCCGCCGTTCGGGTGGTGTCCTTCAACACCATCAGGACGTGACGTGATGAACCACCGGGCCTTCACGCTCATGGAACTCATGGTGGCGATGGCGATGACTGCTGCCATCGGCGCTGCAGCCGTGATGGGCGGCATGAACATCCGACGCACGATGGCGGCGACGCAGCAGCACATCGGCGTGTGGGACGAGGCCAAGCGCGTCGAGGAGTCCTTGCTCACTGTGCTCCAGGAGGCCGGCGGCAGTCCCCTGACCCCGGCCAGGGCCATCCGAATCGATCAGAACAGCTGCCTGCCGATTGTGGGCGCCGTGACCATCCCGGCCTGCAGCGGGCAGGATCGCATGGAAGTCACCAACGTGCAGCGCACGTTCCAGGCGCCGCCGGCGTGTGGCTTCTGTGCCGCCGAACCGATTGTTCCCCTCAGCCCCTGCACGGTGACCGGCACGACGGGTGTCGTGCTTCAGATCGCCACCGACGCTGCCAGCCTCTGCTCCTGCCTGTTCCCGGCCAACCCGGTGGGCAAGGGTGCCGCCGATGACGAACGTTCCCCCTATGAGCGGCGCAAGGCGCTCCTGGTGAAGACCGATGGGACCGTGCTGGAGGTGAACCTGCGGGAAACCAAGGCCGGCTGCTCGGTGAATGCCCCGGGGGCGACGGGGCTCGGCCCGGGCACCCTCATCCCCATCTCGCGCCACCTGTACTTCACGGCACCTGACCCCGCGAACCCCGGAGCGCTGCAGATCCAGGTCTGGCGCGACGGGCGCCAGGGCCTGGACCCCCCAAACGGAACCCCCGAGGAAAACGAAATCTCGCTGTTCGCCGACCGCGTCTACGCCTTCCAGGTCGCCCGCGGCCTCGACTTCGGCGCCGACGGCACCATCACCGATGCCAACAGCGCTGGCGACGACTGGTTCGGCAACGCCGTCGGCGACGCGGTCCCGGCGACGAGCGACGATCATCTGTTGCGGATGATTGGCGTCGGCATCATCGTCGGGGCGCGCAGCGAGCGCTTCACCAACCAGAGCCGCCGCATCTACGACGGCCCTCTCGTCAACCCTGCGGGTGTCTACCTCGTGGAGACCCAGAGCAAGGTCGGCTTGCGGAACCTCAACATCTCTCTTCCCTGAGGCACCTCATGAAGCGCGGCTACTCTCTTCCGCTGGTGCTGCTCATCTTGACGACGCTGTCCCTGGCGATCGCCTCCCTGTCCGTCGTTGTGACGGCGAGTTCCAAGACCACGGGCCTGATGCTTGGGCGGCGCACGGTGCTCTACGCCTGTGACGGCGTCGTCCGTGGCCTGTCGGTGAAGTCCCGCGACTACTTCGCCTCCACGCCGACCCCCGACGCGGCGAGCCTGCGCAATCACCTCTGTGGCAGCACCGCGCCGTCGTGCTCGGCCATCGACAACTGGTTCCCCGGCTTCGTGGTGGAATCCGTCACCGTCGCCACCGGCGCCGTCAACAGCATCGGTGACATCGCCAACGGCCCTTTCGCCGGGCAAACCGCACGGCGCACGGACATGACGCTCAAGGTGGAGCTCCGGCACACGAGCGGTCGTCGGTGCCGCATCGCCCAGAACATGGTGAACGGCCAGATCGGGCTGTTCCAGTTTGCCGTCTTTTCGGGCATCCCGATGGACCTGCTCAATCCGTCGCAGATGAGGATCTCGGGCCGTACGCATATCAACGGCAATTTCTGCGCGGGTGGCCGCTTCCCCGACCTCACCATCGAGCGGATCACCGTGAGCGGAACGCTCGACGCAGACTGCGGCACGGGGACTGGTTTCATTGTCATCAACCGTCTTGACGGCGGCAGCGTGCCGATAACGGCCCTCAACGACGGGTCAACCGGGTCGTGGGCGACCACGGCCCTCTCGAACTGGAATGGCAACGCCCTCGACAAGACCCACGGTGTTCCGAACCTCCGGCTCCCGGTGTCCACGTCAAGCAAGGTGCAGCCCGGCGCCAACCAGACCGGCGCCAACCTGGCCAACGCCGACACCTTGCGGCTGATGCTCGATCCGCCGCGCACCAACGATCCCGCCGACGTCAAGGCCGAGCGGCTCGCCGAGAAGGCGGACCTGCGCATCATCAATGGGGTCTGGTACCTGAACGACGGCAGTTTTCCGGGCACCGCGATCTGGCACGACCACCACCTGGCCTATTCGCCGCTCACCCACGAAACCGACACCGCTGACAACCTCAAGCAACTCAGCCCCTCGAACCTGCCGGGCGCTCCGGGCCCTGTCTTTCCCCATGCCCGGGGCTACAGCTTCTACGAGCGCAACGTCGCAGGAGTCATCGACAACGACGAAGCCGCGACGCCCTCGGTGGTGTCGTACGGCCGCCTCACGAATACCGGCCGGCGGGTGCCTGGCAACGGGCCGGCGGCTGCTTCCCCCGACGCGGCCGCCCTGCTGACCGCGGCCAGCACGCCCTTCAAGGATTCGCGCAATGCCCGTGATACCGATGCGGGCACGGCGCCAGGGATGACGCTGCCCCTCAACTTCGATGTCGGCGCTTTCGTCGTGCAGCTCGATAACGGCAACGCCAATGAACTCGGGGCCATGTTCGCGGCCCGGGGGAAGCCGTTCAATGGCATCGTGTGGATCACGAGCACCTGGACCGGTGTCCACAATGGCTACCCCGGCGGGACAGGCGCGCAGCCCGCTTCAGCTCCCGAGCCCTCGGCAAGCCCGCGGGCGATGTGCGTGGACCCATGTGGTGGGACGGACATCCCCTACAGCGCGGTGCGCGTGGTCAACGCCAGCACGATCGGTCCCGATGTGCTGCCGCGTGGCCTCACGATCGCGACGAACCTGCCGCTCTACACCCTCGGCGACGTGAACACCGGCTCCCTGGTGGCTGGCGTGCCGGGCACACCGCGCACTGTTGATCCCACCGGGCCGTGGGTCCCCGTCATGCTCGCGGGCGACGCCTTCACCATGCTGTCGAACGCGTGGGACGACCAGAGTCGGGGCCCCGCTGCCGCGACCACTTGCCTGACCACCCCGACCGAGACCCACGTGGTGGCGGCCATCCTCGCCGGACATGTGCAGAGCACGAACTTCGGTGCTGGGTGGGGCGGAGGAATCAACAACTTTCCGCGGTTCATGGAGTGCTGGCAAGCTGGGACCGGGGTCGCGTCACGGATCACCGGCTCGCTCGTCATCGGCTTCCGCAGCGTCTACGCGCGCGACAAGTACGTGACGACGTCAGTCGGTGTCTATCAGGCGCCCAGGCGCTTCTGGGGTTTCGACACCAACTTCGCCAACCCCGCCCACCAGCCGCCGGGGACGCCGTTCTTCTTCGTGCAGGCCGTCGAGCAGTGGGACCGGGACTAGCGGGGAGCGACGCGCATGGCTGCTTCCGATCCACCATCCCGCAAGGGCCTGCAGACGCTGGCGCCGACGAGCGCCCCGTCCCTGTCGTCGCTGTCGGTGCCATTGCCGCCGCCGGTGTCACCGCAGGGACCGGCCGCGGCGGTGCCGCCACCGCCCCGACAGGTGTCGAACCCCGGCCCGCCACCCCGACAGGTCTCAAACCCCGGCCCGCCACCACGGCAGGTCTCAAACCCCGGCCCGCCACCACGGCAGGTCTCAAACCCCGGCCCGCCACCACGGCAGGTCTCAAACCCCGGCCCGCCGGCCCGGTCGTCGACGTCCGACGGCTTCTATACGCGGATGATGTCCGGTGAATTGACGCCGCCGCCGACGACAACGCCCACGAGCACCACGCGCCCCCGCTGGCCCCTCGTCGCGGCCGTGGTTGTGGCCGTCGGCGTCGTGGCCACGGCAGGCGTCGTCGTCACGCGGGGGGTGGCCGAGCCGGTGGTGGAACGGACGCCGGTCGTTCTGGCGGCCGATGAGGAGCGGGCCTTGGGCGATCTGTGGTTGAAGCTCGCTGCCCCCGGCCTGGTGCGCCAGGACCTGACCGTTGCCGTGACGGGCATTGGTGACGCCGTCGCCGCCGCGATGAAGACGAAGCTCGGTGGCCGCACGCCGCGCTTCAGAATCGTCGAGCACCCTTCCCCCCGCGCCATGGCCCTCCCCGATGCCACCATCGCCATCACGACGGGGCTGCTGCGGCGGCTGAAGAACGACGCCGAACTCACGGCCGTGCTCGCCCATTGCCTTGGCCATGTCGCCGCTGGGCACGTGGTGTTGATGGCCGGGTCCGAGGACGAGGCAAAGCAGATCCGCGCGGCCGCCACCGGCGCCTCACCGACGTTCGCCATCGACGCCTTGCGCGAGGCCACCAACACGGTGAACACGCCCGAGCGCGAGCAGGCCGCCGACGCCCTGATGGTCGAGGCCCTGCTGGCGACGAAGCGGTCGACGCTGGCCGCCGCCGAGGGCCTCATGCGCCTGCAGGGCGACGCTCGGCCGGGCGATTGGGGCGCCATCCACCCCGTCGACTCTGCGCGGGCCCAACGACTGCAAGTCATCCCTCCTGGCGGCTCCGTCGACGAAGACGCCTTCAAGAAGCGGTTCCTGGCGCCACTGACGGCCCCCACCGCCCAGCGTTGAGGACGGCGGCGGTGCTGTCTGCGGTGGCCTCCTGCACCCCGACGGACTTCGCGGGCGAGGCCTGAACCTCGCGTCCCCATGTCGGTGAGTTGGAGACTCGGTCGTCCCCCGGCGCCCTCCAGAACTGAAGGCTGCACCGCCGGATTGCCCTGCAATTCTGAAGGGCTGGCGCGGCCGGCCACCGCGTCGGACTGCGGCGGTGGACCTGGCCCGTTCCCTGCGTTGCATGTGGGTGGAGGTCCTCCATGCCACGCGAACCCTTCACGTCCGAGTGCACCCGTGCCGTCGCCCGCCTGACCCGGTTCCGGCCGCCGGCGGCGCTGGTGGCGGAGTCGATCCATCATTTCTGTGAACGGCACACTGAGGGGCGGGCCCTCGGCGTGGCCGTCATCGACGCCGGCGGGGTGCGGGTTCGGCTGGCCCATGGGGCGGGGCCCCTGGTGCTGACGGTGGGGCGCCATGGGGCCTGCGACCTGCCCCTCGAACAGGACGACGCTTCGTTGCGCCACGTGGCCGTGGTGGCCGACGACGACGGCGTGCAGTTGGTGGACCTCGGGGCCTCGTTTGGCGTGGGGGACAGGCGCTGCGGCGTTGGGGCAGCCACCGCCGTCCGCTGCGGCGACAGCATCGTGGTGGCCATCGTCGTCGACGGCGGCTCCTTCGCCGATTCCCTGCAGGCCATCGCTACCGCCGTGGCCACCGTCGACGGGCCGGTGCCCTCCCTGCGGCTTTTGACCCGGGCGGACGTGGACCGGGCCTTGCTGCCGGCGCTGCCACCCTTGCCGCCGCCGTCGTCGTCGTCGCCGTCGCCGGCCCCGTGGCGGGCACCGCGGGCGGGGGCTGGCACGTTGCCCCTGGCCGGGCTGACGTCGCGCCTGCTGGTGGGACGGGCCAGCCGCAACGACATCGTCGTCGACGACGTGTGCGTGTCGCGGGTCCACGCTGTCGTCGTCCCCGTGCGCAGCCAGGGTCGGCGGCGGGCCATCGTCGTCGACGCTGGCTCCACCAATGGCACCACGGTGCTGGGGATCCATCCGTCGCTGCGGCGGGTGTGCGAGGTGTCCCTCGGGCCCGTCCAGCGGGGCCAGGTCATCGACGACGGCGACCTCGTTTGCCTGTGTGACGGCGTCCGGCTGCGGGTGGTGGGGAGCATCGACGACGAGGCCGGTCCTGGGGCACACTCCGGGGCGGGGAGCGTGGCATGAGCAAGAAGCGTGATCCCGACCCCGAGATCAAGGTCACCACCGTGGGCCGTGGCGAGGTCCTTCGGGCCAGCACTGCGCCTCGACCGGAGGGGCCTCGACCGGAACGGCCTCGACCGGAACGGCACCAGCGCCCGGCCCCCCGCACGGTCACCGCCATCCGCCTCCACCGACGGGACGAGCCGTCGGTGCTCCTCTCCCTGCCGGCCACCCGCAGCAGCACCATCCTCGTGGGGCGCGGCGAGAGCGCCGAGCTGCGCGTCAAACACCACGGCATCTCCCGCATCCACGGCTTCCTGCGCTGCGACGACACCCAGTGGGTCTACGTCGACGTCGGCTCCGCCAATGGCTCCTACGTCGGCGCCCCCGACGCCCTCGACCGGCTGCAACCGGGGCAGGCCGTGCTGCTGCAGCCCGACCAGACCATCTACCTGGGCTCGTCGTCGACGTGGATCGAGGCCCTCGAGGCCATGCCCCAAAGCACCGTCAACGCCGACACCTTGTCTGCGGCGGGCCTCCAATTCGAGAGCCAGTTGGCGGCGGCGGCCCTGTCGAACCTGCCGGTGTTTTTGCTGGGCCCCTCGGGGTCGGGCAAAACCTGGGCGGCGGAGGTCCTGCACACCCGCAGCCTCCGACAAGGGCGCTTCATCGCCCTCAACTGCGCAAGCCTCCCCACGGACCCCACCCAACTGAAGTCCGAGCTCCTCGGCCACACCAGGGGGGCCTACACCGGCGCCGACCAGGCCCGGGTGGGCGCCTTCTTCGCCGCCGACGGGGGCACCCTGTTTCTCGACGAGGTGGACTCCCTCTCCCGCGAGGCCCAGGGCTTTCTGCTGACCCTGCTGGAAGACAGCGGCCAACTGCTTCCCATGGGCGCCTCCCAAACCACCGCCCTCAAGCGGCCCCGGGTCTGCGTCGTGTCGGCGTCGAAGCAGCCCCTGAAACAGACGTCCCTGCGCACGGACCTCACCTACCGCCTGGCCTCGGGGGAGCTCATCGAAGTCCCCAGCCTGCGGGACCGCACCGACGACATCCCGGGCCTCGTGGAACGCTTCCGCCTCGACATCGAAGACGCCGGCGCCGTCACCTTTGGCGACGACGCCATCGACGCCCTCGTCAAAGCCCCCTGGGCGGGTGAAATCCGCGAGCTGCGCGCCACCGTCCAGCTCCTCGTGGACCGGGCCCGCCGCTCCCACCGCCCCGTCGACGCCGCCGCCGTCCACGACCGTCTGGCCCACCTGCGCCGCAGCCACGGCCCCGACCCCGTCAGCCCCGCCGACGTCGACGACGTCGACCAGACCCGCCAGGACCTCCAGCGCCGCCGCCCCACTGTCAGCTACGCCCACGTCGACCGCACCCAGGAGCCCACCAGCCACCTGCCCACGTCGTCGTTGACCCCCATGCACCGGCTCAGCTCCCGCCACGCCACCCGCGAGGACGTCGTCGAAGCCCTGCGCCAGACGGGGGGCAACATCGACCGCGCCGCCACCCTGCTGCAGTGGTCCAGAAACACCCTCACCAAGAAGATGGACGACTTCGGCCTCCGCCAACCTCGCCGCCCGGGCCCCACCGAGTGACGGCGGTTCTTTTTCCGACCGGCCTTTGCCCCATCCCCCTGCCCCTTCCCCATGGGCACGGTCGTTTTGTGCCTGCGTTGGCGATGGTGTCGGCCCCTCTGGGTAAGGGGAGCCGGAGTGGTGAGCCCCTTGGAGGTTTCATGCACCCGACTGAGAGCGACCGCGCCGAACTCAAGTTATCCCACCTTCCCCCACAGGTCGTGACCCTGTTGCTGACCGAGCAGGCCCCGCCCCGCCTGGTGGCCCACCTGACCCTCGTCCACGACGCCGCCGTCCACCTCTGCCGCCTTGTGGCGAAGACCTGGCCCGGGCTGGCCATCGACAGCGCCGCCGTCGTCTTCGGCGCCGCCACCCACGATATTGGCAAGGCCCGCATTCCCGCCGAGCTGTCGGGGCCGGGGAATCTCCACGAGGCCGAGGGGGAACGGCTGCTGCTGTCCCACGGTATTGCCCCACCCCTGGCCCGCTTCGCGCGCACCCATGGGGCGTGGGATGGTGCGGGCCAGCTCGCCCTCGAGGACCTTCTGGTCGTCCTGGCCGACACCATCTGGAAGGGAAAACGCTCGAAAATCCTCGAAGACGCCGTCGTCGCCGCCATCACCGCGGCCACGGGCACCGCCACCTGGGAGGCCTTCATGAAGCTCGACAGCATTCTCGGAACCATTGCCGCCAAAGCCGACGACCGTTTGGGGTGGCAGGGGCGATTTCCAACCGTTTGATTTTTTGAAGCCGCAGGGATGGCCCATATCGGGCCATTCGCGGGAGAGCACACCTGTGGGGTTGTCATGGTCGCCGTGAACGGGATTCGAATCGAGCTGAACGAGGACGACCGGGCGGACAGCCGGCAGCGGGCGGCCATTCGCCTCAAGGCATTTCCCGGTGAGGCCCGGCGGCCCGGGGCTGAGGAGCGTCACCAGGCCGGGGCCGAGGGGGAGCTCGCCGTTGCCGCCTGGCTGCGGCATTGGAAGGTTCCTTTTACGTTGGGTGAGGGGCTGGGGGGCAATATCCTCGTGAAGCGGGTTGCCGCGAATACGCCCCCGATTCGGATCGATGTGCGGGTTTCTTCTTCTGCGAAGCCCGGGGCTGGCGACGAGGCTCTTGGGGATTTCGATGGCGTCATTGTCTGCTCGCGGACCGCGCCGTCGACGTCGTCGGGGCTTGCGGTCTATGGTGTGGAGCTGATGGTGATGCGGGAGGGGCGGACTTTGGGGCCCCGGGTTGTGGAGGAGTTGATGCGGGTGCGGGCGGTGCCGATGGTGGTGACGACTGCGGCGGCGGCGATACGGAGAAGGTGAGACGATTCAACATTTGGGGTTTCGCGACAAGCCGCGCTTTCGCGACACCTTGACCACCAAGACAACTGTCCGATGCTTTCGGCTGACGAAATAGGAAGAAGAATGCCGACAACCGCGAGATCTCATTTCGATGACGACATCAGGCGGGCACGGCTTCTGCTTGCCCATGCATTGACAATTCCGACAACAACAACAGCAGGGGGAGAACTCCAAGCCGAGGTTCTTCGCTCCTGCTGGATGTACTCTGTGGGTGCATTGGATGCCTACTTCTGCGATGCATACACCGACCTCATTGCAGCATCTATCATGTGCAGAATCCGACAGCCGGCCGCAACCGTCCCTGGCTGGCTAGATGACATCTGCTGTGTTCCCCATCCGTCAAGAGACTCGGGCGCCTGGAAATCGGCTGGGTAGGCGCCTGAATTGGTCATGCTGCGAGCCTCATGGTGGACCCGAGGCGCTCCTGTCGTCGTTCTGACGGCGTGC
>Ga0247834_1003174_pt1 | contig 22771 bp, 18 predicted proteins | sample LaCruzMarch2015__8_FD_187118 | JGI IMG/M metagenome (GOLD analysis project Ga0247834, IMG submission 187118) | Freshwater microbial communities from meromictic Lake La Cruz, Castile-La Mancha, Spain - LaCruzMarch2015_12m | ecosystem: Environmental > Aquatic > Freshwater > Lake | place: Spain...
AAATGATATTTAAGATTTTATTATGTATTAAACATCCATATAGCTAGCTTGTGGCTGGGATGCTTCTGCTTAATACAAAGCCTAATGTGATCGTGCATCATTAAATATGTTCTGGGTATGAATTCCATAAATCCAAGCTATTCTAATCAATGAGTCACTAAAGTTTCGTTCTTTTATTCTAACCTTTTTACTTCTTTGTTTTCTAGCTTTTTTCCGCGTCTACAGTTATAGCTTATGAGGAAAATGACTATGAACCAAATAAGGGAGGCAATTCCTAGGATTATATATTCCCACACTGGCTCACTGTCTATGTTTTATTCCGCGATAACGCTGAAAATGCCTGTACAAAATGCCGATATAACTGTTGGCCAAGACCAATTTCTCCATTTTATTTAAGATGCTATTTTTTTGAGCTAAATTCTCCATTTAGTCTACAAGTTAACTTTGCTTTTTTCTATCTAAACAATGTATTACTTATAATTTCAAAATCTCAAGAAGAGTTTCGTATTGATTAGTCAATGGCCCATCTTTTGCTATTTAGTGAATAACACTAGCCTGTGTTATATGGATCTAATCCACAGTTAGTCCAATAAAATAACTGGCATCTTCTTAAAACCGAGCCAGAGCTTATTCCACCACTCATTTAGGAGATTTCTTGACTTTTGCCACGCTCATAACAAAATTTATCAATTATCAATTATCGACCTCTCGTTTTAAATTGAGTTTTATATATTCATCATGAATATTCATCATCATGGCACAATCATAAATAAATTGTTTTGTATTCAACATCAGAATTTTGATTGAAATACAAATATCACTAAATCCTCAGACAAAAGACTAACTAAGTATATTTTCTATAATTATAGATAAGAATGTCTTGGAATAAACTTCAATTATCATTAGATCGTAAATAACATAATTAACTTTGAAAGACTGCTTGTTTAAGGAATAAAATACGATATTTTGAAATTTTTAATCGAATACAAAATATTTATCAAAATGAATCAAATAACGAAATAGCTAAATAATAATAATAACAAAGATAATATTTATCAATCGTCTAATTGGCATAATAAAGCAGTTCCTCTCAAAGTCCAAAAATCTGGGGCTTGATTCTTTGTATTTAGGTCAACAGTAAGAATAAAGTTTGTACTTTGTCCTGTTGTCGAAAGAACACCAGCTCTATTTGAGGTTTTGTAACAAGGGCATTTATAGACAATATTTTTCGGAGCATAATTTTCTGCAGGTAAAAAGTGAATCACAGGCATTGGGAAGTACAATTTTCCGAGGGCTTGATCAATCAATGAATCATCTTTTGTTTCCCATCTTCCACCATCTAAGTAGAGGCCGTCTATGTACACTCCATCCTATATAAATAAAATCGTACTTCTGGTGGAGCTGTGAGTTTTTATTTCTCAACAGCCATTACTTTAAACTTGAAGCTTAGAGTATCGATAGGTATCTTATATTGTCTTGCATGAGTTTGAAGGACGCCTGTCAAGAAACCTTGAGGGAAATAAAATCCACTCATCCAAAAACTGAGAGGAGCTTTATTTTAAAGCCAATTTCGAATGAAGGCTACTCTAATAAGCATATCCTTAAACCAAGAAGATAAAGGTTTCAATGAGGAATATGATACTGTTTTCCAAATGCCAGGAAGCATGTTATTTTGAAAAGCTAAGTACATCTAATCAAGTTATTGTGACATTACAGCCAGCCCTTAAATTGCTTTAGTTAGTTCATTCAGTGTACTATTAAGCTTTTTTATCAGGTTATTAAATTTGGCCATTTATTGTAATAGTACAATTGAAAGTGATCTCATATTTCCTTCTTATGTTAGTTCAAATAGCTCTTGATTTCCTTTACTTTCGTCTAATAGCTAAGGTACTAAGTCTGCAAACTGTTTAGCCATTTCCTTAACAATCTAATCAGGAGATTTGCCACTTGCTGCTGCTGAAATTCTGGGTTGGATTGATAAAATTGTCTCCATAATTTTTGTTGATTATTGATTTTGATAGGTAATGTTTGCGTTTTAATGCATTCCAAATACTTCAGGGTCTTAGAAATTAGGTAGTTTATTAATGTAGTCGAGGTAGCCTTTTAGATTACCATATTCAGGAACGAAGTAAATCTTTGAAGTTGATAAGGCTTGTTTTTCTTTATCAATAATCTATTGATTGTAGTATTTTTTCAATATTGAGAGTAAGCAAACACGATCCCAATCGTCACTAACTCTACCTCCATAATTAATGTGTCCTGTCATGTAAAGCATTGCATCCCATGGATTTGTATCTTCTTCAATACTCAAAAACATTTTTAAAGTAGAATATGCGATACTTAAATCTGAATCGTTGAATTAATAGCGGATGTTGAACCCAAGAGGACCAAACTTTCTTCTTTCTTGAATAATTGCATGGAAAAATGAAAGAGTAAAAGTTAATTTGTGCCATTATCTATTTTTTTTATCACATTGCTTCAAGAAATCTTAAGTCATATCTACAAAAGATTTTTTAAGGTTAGCCTTAAGGCCACGAGGAGGCTCTAAAGTGAGTTTTGAACCATTTTGAAGAATAGGTACAGGGAAATACTCAGCTGGCATAGAAGTCAAAAATAATCTAAAATTTTAACTGCCTTGATACTCTTCACTAAAAGATAAGACTATCTTCTATAGAGATGGCATCCAGCTTTTTGCCAAATGACAATTTGTTAATAATACCCAGTTTCCTTCTCCTTTTGCTCTTATAATAAGTTTTTCTGCTTTTTTGCCTTGACCTTGACCTAAAGAAATGACTGAAAGCTGTTTTCCTTTGTCCAAGGCATATTTTAATAATGAAGAAGTTGGGTCAGCTCCTGTCGAAAGAATGAAAATCATCGGTGTTTTATAATCCAAAGTGACGAATATTTCATCAAGTGTAGTAGTCTTAATTTAATCAAAGAAAGATCCCATTTGATTAAGGACATAATTCGAGAACTCTCTCATAATTTTTTCGAAGCACAAACCTCTTACCAGGGCAAGTTTTGCAAATGGTGAAATGCTCTTATACTATTCAGGTAATTCAGCTTAAATGATATTTGGTGCTTTTACTATCTATTTCCATACTGGTAACTTAGCCTTGATGTTATTAACTATTCCTTTTAATTATTCAAAATTTTCTTCAGCGAAATTTATGAAATTCCAACCAGCCTCAGAAAGGAAAGTAGAATCTGGATTTAGAACTGTTGATGTTTTTGTTGTACCTCTGACTAAATAATTCCATTATAAAAATGATATCGATTTATTCTATCTTCTTATTGCTGTACAAATCAAGAAGGAGTAAATTTTTTTATGTGACTAGAACAAACCTCTACAAATATCTGTAAACATAAGCCTAGTAATAGAATCGCATATATTATCGATTCTCTCTTGTTTTTATTTCGATGGTTTACTTGATTCAGTACCTGCTAAAAATAGCTTTTTATAGTACGTCAGTGAAAACTGATACATAGGATCGATTAGAGCTAGATCAGAAATGACGAAATAGAGGACAGTTCCTCGTATTGCTACTGGTATATAACTATTACGTTCAACATTGACTGTTTATTCAATAACAATTGTTTCTTCAAGCTTTTTCTTAATAATTGCACTACTTTTTTTACTTTCTTAAAGAGTCTTTATTAACTCTACATTATCCAAAATATTTCCTTTGCTCTATGAAAGTAGAGTTAAAATATTGTCTTGAGCTTATTTGAGCAATCTCTTTCCCTCAGAAATCGAGACTACTATTTCATCCTTTTGTTTTTCTATTTATGGAAGCTCAAATTTCACAACGTCTCCTAATAATTGATCTTTTAGACCTTCAAATGTAATACTGAAGTTAATTACAGTAACTTTGATATAAATTTCTGGGAGATAATTGGGATTACTCATTTTTGTTGTTATGAATAATTTGAAATTTTTATCATAATCAACTTTCTTATCTCCGACTCGAATAAGAATTCGATTGTCTTCTTAATATGTCTGCTTTTGAAGGACTGAATCAATAGCTGGTTCAAGCTTTTCTTCAACGTTTTCCAATAAAACAGAATAACCTGATTGAATTGCTGTCTGTATAGTTTTGAGATAGTGAGTTTATGAAAAATTTATAATCTTTAGGTTATGCTTTTATTCATGCTTTTTAATCCATTTCTGAGCTTCACCTTGTGGATCAATAAACAGGGGATATCTCTGACATTTTGTTGCGATAACTCCATTATCAATACTCAAAGAATCATTTGATAGTCCTTAAATAATCCACTCCCTAATGGTTAATGGTGTTTGAAGGGTCTATGCCAAGGAATAATTTTAAGAGAAAGGTATATTTAACTCAGTAAACTTTTACTTCCATCCATTGATAATTGGATCACGATAAGAGCCAGTGAAAGGGCCTAAATAAGAAATCGTTGCTGCTGATAAGAATACATTTCCGATCAATTCGTTTAGCTATAAGCCTATTCTTTATATTTGCTATTTCCATCGAATACCCTCTTCTTCAAGTAATACAGTCAGTTTTTCAGCACTTACTAAACGATTATTTGTTCGAACCATATCTTATTAGAGCTTTTTCTTTAAGGCTAAAGTTTAATCACATTCTTTCTGAAGCTTTTGAACTTTTTATTTTATTTTATTTAGTTAATCTTGCTTTACTTTTAGTTCTTTATTTTTAACATCAAGCTTTGCTGAAAGTTCTGCCAATTTTTTCTTCTTTGGTTCAACCTACTTGGAAATTTTTGCATAATTGTCCATAGCCTTTGCCCACATTGCCAAAGATTTACAAGCAACAGATTTTTTTCCTATTTATTAAATATCAAATTCGGGTTTTTTTGTAACTACTCTCAATTTTTTAAGTAGACCTTATTTATCGGCCAAGCTATTTCTATCATACTATCTAAGTCTGTCAAGGAATCCCATGTCTGTCATTACCTTTTTCGCACTATCCCAATCTCCTTTTTATCCAAGAAGAATACAAACTGCCTCCAAGACCATACGAACAGCATCAGGAGGATTAGCAAAACCTTTAATCTCAGTTATATCTTGTTTGTTCAATTTTTTTAAGGCTTAACCTGCAGCTCTTAAAGCAGGAATGGCTTTATCAAGTTCTACTTGAGCATCATCTGCAATAATTTTGATCTCTTGTTGTTATCCATTGACAATTTATGTTTGTTATTGAACTACCACTTAGACTTTTGATGCTTATAAAGTATCTATCGCAAGTTGTTTTAAAAATTCTTCTGTTTTTATAGATTGTTATGCAAGCTGTGGTTTCAAGACAGTCATCTATCCTTGAAGCTTTATGACGGTTTCATTTGTTGCATATAATTTTTCCAAACCAAATGATAGCTTTCTCTTAATTTTCTCTATTTAATCTCTCTTCTATGCTAATAATAGTTTGTAAAGTATTATATGATCTAGGTATGATTTTGGAGTTGTATAAACTTTTCGACGGAGTTATTTGGCATATTTATCACATAATATTGTAACGTCAAGAGAAACCTGCATACACATTTCTGTAAGCCCTGCTTTGATTTTTTCATCAGGCATTTCGATATCTTTAATAAATTTGTTAGCAACTTCAATAAGAGCTTCTTTTGGCCAGTTGGGGAACCAATCTAGAGAGCAGCAATTGATAAGTGAAGGGAATTTTCTACATCTAACTCTAAGTTGCTCACCTACTGGACTCATGCATAGAACAATGTGAAGATTTTATCTGATACAACTGATAAATAAATTCCACAAAGGCTAGGGAGAATCTTGAACTTTCTTTTTAGCGGCATAAGGTCTAACAAGATTATAAATTTATTAATAATCCTCTTTCTTCACAAAAAGGTTAGGGACTTCTCCTGTATTCAGAATATTATTTATATCTTCAAGGAATGATTAATATGCAATTTGAACATCTGTGAAGATAAAAGTCAGAGGTTTTCTTTATCCTCCAGTTATCTTAGCAATTTTTTGAAGATCTCCTCTAAAAGACTCAGAATTATAGTTTTTAATCAATTCTATTTGATACCTTTCACACCTCATGATAAATGAAGAAAGTTTGGAGAGACTTTGTTTTCCACTACCACCAACACCGATTAACATAGCATTTCCTCTTGGTTGCCTCAAGATACGGCAGATACGGAGAATTTGCTGCACAGCCTCTTAGAAAAATACTAGATCAAGCTTATCATTAGAAGAATAGTTGTAGTCAAGCTGCTTATTTTCAAGCAGTTTATAAAGCTTTCTCATATCAGTAACTTCTTCATATATTGAAGCTCCTGTGTCTAATTTTAGAATATCAGTGAAAAGAACATTAAAAGTATCATCTGTTAAGAAAGTTAAGTTACTAAAGAATCTTTTATAGGCTTCTGTAACAACACCTCTAAACCAAATATAATCTTCTTTGATCATTCTGTCAGCAAATACTCTTCGAAGCTAATGGACAAATATTTTTACAATGAATTATTCTTTACCTTTACCAATATTCTCAATAATTTTTCCAACATCTCTCATGTTATAAATATACTGGAATTTAGAAGGAGTTGGAAGCAATTATCTTGATATTTTTTCAAAGACCTGTAGAGTAGTATAAACGATAGGTTCAGAAAAAGAGCATTTGGGAGCTAGAAGTGAATTGAAAATTTTAAAAGCAGTTGAAGAGCTTGGGAGTGGGAACATAAGAGGAAGAAGTTGTCTGAGGAAACGGAATGAAAGTTGATTTCTACCTCCTCCAGGTGGCCCGCAGACAGGAATCAAGGTTGTATCAACAACTTATTTAAAGAATAGTTTATGTCTATCATATAGTCCTCCTAAATCAATAAGCTGACGCAGTAATTAAATGCAAGGCTGTGCACCATAAAATTATAATGCTGGCATATTTACATCATCAACAAAAACGCAAATCTTTTCCTTAGGTCTTGCACCAAATAATGTTTTACCCTTTTTGATAAGTTTGCTTTCTATAGCAAGCTGAACATCTTTTGCCTTTGTTTGTGCAGAAAAATTTAAGAATATTGTTGAAACTCCTTTTCTTTACTTCATAGACTATAACAAACTTTTAATCAATACAGATTTTCCAACCCCAGACTATCCAGTCAAAATAACTGGTTTTTCTATATCAATCATTAGTTCAATAATGTATGAATACTTAATCGTGTCGATTGTAGGAACTTGGAGATCAAGAAGTTGCACTTCTTTATCAAAGACGAATTATGGTATTTTAGTCGACCAGTTTATAAAGCTTTGTTGGGTATCTGGATTGATAAGATGATCGAAAACACATTATGAGCGAGGGAAAGTGAAATCACTGAATGTATCCTCAATAGCAGATTGAATCTATGCATTATTGGCATTGGAAACTCCTCCTCCTAAACCCCATATTACTGCATATATAAAGTGGGTAGTTAAGACCTTTGTAGCAAGCTACTCAACATCTAGCTTCATTTGAGATTTCATGCTTTGTAAAATATTGCAGATGTTTGTTGCACACTGTATCAGAGTTGAAGGGAAAGGTTCATAGACCTTATGAGCTTTCTTTTTAAAAACTTTTTCTAAATGCTTGTTAAACATTCCTTATAAGAACTATTTGTGGAAAGGTAGGAAATCGCTTTTTTAAAGCCAACTTTTAACATGCAGCATCCAAGGAAGATTATCAAATGATAAATAGACCATACCACAACGACTGACTGTAGCAGGAGAAGCAACAGAAAGATCTTGAACCTCAAAAAGCATTCTCAATTAAGGTCTCAGCTTTATTCTTTAAGAATTAGCCAAACAAAGTGTCATATTGTCGTCCAATACAGTATTCATATTTTCAATCCAAAGTGCATCGACGGGTCCATCAAAAACCACCCAATAAGCAGTTTTTGGATTCCATTCAGGATCATCTGCATTTGGGTTGTTGACTTCTCTGATTATAGAAGATGCTAAACCATCAACCCATTATTGAGTAAAGGGATCTACCTAACCATACATTTAACCCATAGAAATTGATTTAGGGTTTAGTATCTTGTATAGGGTCTTCTCAAAACCTTTTTCACCTAAATCTTTCATAACTGATGCACAATGAGAAAGCATCTTGAAACAGGTTGATTTTCCGCTACCTGATTGTCCTACTAACATAACACCAAATCTAACATTAAAGGTGTCATAAAGCTGAATAATTTTTTCTTAGAAAGCAGGACATGGCTGAAGGCCTTTCTTTTTGAGTTAACTTGGAATAATTTACTCAAGTTTGGATCTAGAGGGAGGAGGTACTACAGTTGTTGGGAAAAGATCTAATATAAGGGCTGTAAATAAAGGAATATCTGCTTTAACGAATTTAGGAATGTTGGAAAACTTCATTGCCTTGATCAAAATAGAATCTTCTTCCAAATTTGGCTCTGCTCTCTTTAAAGATCCAGCCATTACAAGCAATGATTTAACAGCTCTCATACCGAAATCGTAATGGTCTTGCTGAGATAATTGTTATGATGATAATTTATAGAGCTGCACCATCTTTTTTGACAGGATACTTGCAGTTTCGAATCCCTAGGCGAAAAGCATGATTTAGGCGATCATAGCATAATCAGGAATCATCATAGCTACGGGCCTAAAAAGAGATTTAAGATTGTCAGGAAGTTATGTCCTGCCAGCATAACCAGGGTTCATTGTAATGAAAACTCCATAATTTGGTTGAAGTGGGATAGTATCTCCTTCAAATTCAAATGGTTCAAAGGGACGATCTCTGAGTAGAGCCATTCTAATGATAAGAAGTTGTTGGGCAATGACTGATAAGACTTCAATATCAATACGATTGAACTAATCTAGGCAGGCCCATGCACCTTGCTGAGCAAGTCCTTTAAAGAGTTTATTCATCATGTGAGCAGTGATTTGATCAGAACAGTTAAAGACGATACATAAACGACCCAATGCCTTTGCCAAATCTTTGGTTGATTCGGTTTTACCAGTACCTGCTGGTCCAGCTGGATTAGCTCCAAGTTTATTTGCTATGGCTGATGTGATGGTAATCCAGCATCGATCTGTTAGGGGAGTAATAACAAGTCTAGAAGTGGCTCCCAAGTACTCATATCCGTATTATAGTTATGATGTTACTTGTCGATGAATTGTTTTATCTTCTCTAGAATAATATCTCAACTGTTGTTGCCAAAGAAAATCGTTCAATGAGTCACATTGAGCTTTGTTAAGGTTATCTACTATATCTCTATTGTGCACTTAAATTGTAATCAAAGCAACAATAATTTTCCTCAAAATTGCAGGAATCTACCCTCTAACTATAGCAGTTAATTATTTTAGTTGATTAATGATAACTGTTAAAAATTGTTCGACTGCTTCTCCACTATTAGCATTTTATCTAATTGCATCTTCGGTATTGATTGTCCAGATGATTTGAGATGCTACTGCTACGACCTGACTTGGCTGTGCCATTATCCAATCAGTTTTCTTCTTGTATTTACCATCCATCCATTAATTAAAACCAAAATTTATAATTCTTCTAACTGACTCATACATTTCTCTTTGAAGATGACCAAGCCAGATTTCGATTGCATTTCTTGTATTTACCATAGCTTTGAACATAACTCTTTCCTTCTATGGACTCATCATTCCTTGAATCATATAGACTTCATTTAAACTTTTACCATCTACCATGTAGAGTTTGACCAAAGCCTCAAAGCATTTTCCAAGATATTGCTCAATCATTTCAAGACTTCCTGATTTAGATAAGATTTAGAGAAGTTCGTCGTTAGAAAGGAAATAGAATCGAGGGAATATTTGTCTTTTTCCTTAAAGGTATTGCTCAAGTTTTTTCTAAATCTTTTCTAGTGACTCGACCGTTTCATTGAATTTCTCAAGGAGGTTTGGAGTCTTAGCAAGCTTAATTATTTTTGGGGAACCAAGCAATTTTTTAACATGACCTCGAATAAATTTATCACAAACCTCAAATTACTTCGACTACATAGGCATCTGTGTTTTGATATCAGGGGCTGCAAAAATATTCTCTAAATACATCCATTTTCTTTGTGCCTACACCCATTTTTCAACAATTTACATAATTAGTTGAATATCTTGTGACAACTTCTAGGCTTAATGCTTCAATGGCTTAATATATCGATTGGCCAAAGTATTGTTGACATTGGCGAGTGCTTCATCAAGAATAATTGTAAGTTCGTCGACCTGCCCAAGTACATATCCATCAGTTCCTTCTTTATAAGATTTAATCAACATATCTGACTAGTTTAAGGTCTTGCGAACTGATCCAAGAGTCTCTTTTAGATTTCTTTATTGGAGAGCTTTAGTTGCAATTTCAATTAGTTATGGAGCTTTTTGTTAAACATTGAGGTTGAATAATTTATCAAGAGTTAACTACTCATCTTGAATATTGAAATTAGTCTGCAAAATTTAATTTATTTATTTTATATGATCTTCTTCTAAATATTGAGATTTTAGAGCATTGAATGCAGGTAAGGATTATTTATATTGTAACACCATTGTTTTTAGCTTCGGAACAATCGGATTATCTCCGAGATTTCGCTCACACTGAGCCACAATACGGAAATATTTCTATACTTGCTGCATCATCGGCTTAACATCGATAGTCTTCAAGACTTTTTTTGCCCATTCCTGGGAAATAATTTGAAAATCATCAAGTCCTTTCCACAAAGAATAACGCAAGTCGAATTATTGCTTCAAAGTATAAAGATTTTCATAATTTCCTTCTCCATTTATATCAAGAACCTCTTCATATGATAACATCTGTTGAACTTGAGCTTATAGTTTATCTACTTTGGGTTTATAGTCGACTATATCACCACCAAATTAGGTGAGCCACTTTTTATCAGTTACTTATCCTATTAATTACTAAAATTGCCTGTTTATCTTTTTTTCAAGCTCCTTATATTATTTCTTGAATTTGTCAATACTTGACGAACAAAGATCTTACATTTGTGTAATTAAACTTGCCCCTTGGGCTGATAAAGCAATCGTCTTTTCGATTTTCTTCTTTAAATTTACATTTTTCATCTCAGGGAATAGTGAGGGAAGTAAACTCATCAAAGAAACTTTTTCGTTAATATCATTAATTGTAGTCGCAATTTCAGCTAAATTATCTCTTTGAGCAGAGAAGTCATCGATTGATGCCATTGGTGTTGATAATTTTGTAATACTCTTTGAATAGAAGCGATCGCATTCGTCATTGATTTTTTCCAAATGTTTTTAGATGAAACGGGCGAGTCTCTTTTTATTTTCTTCTTGGCATTGGATAAGCTGACGATTTAAATCAATACAGCTGATCTCATATATTGACACCTAATTCATTTCAGCTAAATTTTCGGTTAACTTTTCTTGAAGCCAATCATTTAGTTTGACCATATTCACATACATATCGTTGGGACTTTCGAATTTGAGATTGCTTAAATCTTCGAAATCTGTATTTTTGAGGCGAGCATATGCATCAAGATATGTTTTATATTCATTTCTAAATTTATATACTTGCTAATAGCTCTCTTTCATCGATAGCTTAATCCTTGGTACTAATTCAGTTGTTATTGGGAATTATCTTAACCATAATGAAGGATCAATATATTCACTCATGTTTTATCGATCTCTGTTTCGACCACCTATTACATCATCCCACTACTATAAAGAATCCACAAAAATATCGACATTGTTTCTCCAGTTTCTTATACCTTTTTATAAAGAAGATTCTTTGATTAGTGCAACTAATATTTCTGTTAATTATTGTTCAAATGGTCCAATTTATACCATTTAGACTGAGTTTTAAAATTATCGAATTTTTGATGATTCCCAATAAGGTAGGTCGAATTTCAATAAATTTTTTGGCTCATCTTCATCAAAATCTCTTACTTTCATCTTCAATTCAATATTTTAGTTTAGGCGAAAAGTGACTTTTAAAATAGTTTGAATTTTCTTTTTCTCATCATTCTTTTTTGGAGGTACAGAAGTAGGTTATTTTTTCAATTAAATGGCTCCATCTTTTGGTGGTTCAATCCAATTGAGCTATGGCATCTTTTTCTAATACTAGTCTAGCTGATCATAAGGAAGTTCAATCATCTTGAACATTGAGCTGATATTATTGATATGACATTTACCAAGTGATTAGACGGTCATATACTCCAAAAGATAAGAAAGACGGACTATTCTGATAAGTTAATGCCTCATCATTGAGCGATCACCATAATTCATGTTTTCAGGGAACCCTAATGCATCTTATTTTTTAGAGTCTTCTTTTTTTATTTTGTCCTTAAGGGTTGCAAGGATGACTTGAATACCTTTTTGTGAATTTTAATGCATTTTACGAGAAAAAGCGTGGAGATTTGCTGAAAATTATTTATGATTTTCATTTTTTTTAATGATTAATTCTTACTTACTTATAGGATCTCTGCCAGCAAAACTTACAAAAGATAAACCTTCAATTTAATTACACAAATTTTGATGATTGATGATTATTTTTTGATAGTAAGAATTCGTTAAAAACATCTTTTCCTCCAAAATTCTGCATAAGGTCTTATGTTTATCATTGGAGATAATCTTCATCCATTTTTTCAAGCATTTCCATTTTCTAAAAAGTATGAAGAAATTATATCGACAAATTTAATTAAAGGCTTTTACTTATTCAAACCATTAAGAAACTGCGATAAACTCAGTTGGCTTGGAGTTCACAAATTTGCTGACACCTTTACAACTGAATGTATAGTAATCTTGAATCTTTTTTTGGATAATTTATGAGTATGGAACAACCTCCATATTGTAATGGTCATTTTGATTCTTACGCACCATGTAGATAAATTCATCGGCAGTAAGCTTCTTTTGCCTAACCATGTTGAAGAATGTAGTGACTTACTTGTTTGCGATTTCAGGCTCGACAGAAGTAGGTTTTATGCTTGGTAAAATATTTGGGGAAATAGGCTACATTTTGATATTGCTCGGTACTTTCACTGAAGATCTGCGGAGAGGCATTGTTTCAGATTGCTCTCTTGCTTCTTTTTGAAAGGATCCTCCGCGGGAAGTTCTTCTTGCTGAGCCAATGCTAGTCTCAATAGGAGGAATTTCCTCTTAAAGAGAAGGTCGTTTTGGAACAGCAAGAATGGGAAGTATTTTTCTTGGTTCTTCCTCACGAAATGACTTCTTTTTTGTTTGCTATGTGATTCTTCATGTACATAGAAAAGGAGGTTAGTATCCTGTTAAGGCTTAGGAATTTGCTTATTATTAGCTGGATTATTCTTTGATTTGTAGAGACGACTGATCAGCATCTGCTTCTGAAACTGACTTCTCTGCTCCTAATCCTTCATATCGTAAGTTATAATTATATGGCTGCACACTCTTTAATACAAATCATTCAATCGAGAATCGCTGCTAATAGATCATATGGACGCACAGGCTCAAGGCTGAGATCTTAGTTAGCTTCAGTACTGTTTGGGGCTTTGCCCACTCGAATCAGTAAATCTTCATGTTTGGAAAGATTTATAAGTATATACTCTCTTTCGCGTTGAAGAATAAGAACTTTTTAGTTAAAAAAGAAAACAGAGCCGTTAAGCCGAGTTCCTCCGACTTGAAGCTCAACAACTCTTCCAAGTAAATTCAATGCTTTTAACTTTTATTTTTCTTCCCTGACCTCCATTTAATAATCTTATATTATCTATTTATTTCAAGCTTCTCCCCAGCTTCTTCATTCTTAAGAAAAGCATCCAAGTCTATGTTTATTTTGATAAATTTTCAATAATAGAGAAGAATAAATTAACAATATTTGATAATTTACGATTAAATAATAAACAATCAAAAGTATTGCTTGCTTAGCATACTCACAAATTAATCATAGCTCATTTTATTAGATTTGTATTAGTCATATTTCTCCTCAACAAAATTCAGATAAAAATTCTTCTCATTTATCGAATTTTATCCACATCTTACAATATACAAAGGAATCCAACCATATGACTTTGATCTATATTATTAAAATTTTACTCTCGAAGCACACGTATAAGATTGCTAACTTGAGAACTATATGAATTTTATTGCTAGGAAATCATTTCCTCATTTAGGATTTATCCCTTAACAAATTTATCCTTTCCAAAAAGACATTTTAGATAATTTGGATGGCAGCTCTTTGAAATATAGAGATAAAGAGCGAGTCCACAATCCATAATAAACAAACCTTCTTTTACAGATGAAAATTTAAGCTCACATAAATCTGGATACATGAAACTATCTCCTTAAAGGCATCGATCGTTCCCGATTGACGTAAGATCAAATAGATAAGGAACGAAAAAAGTGGCTAAATCTTGATAATTGAAAGATTGTAAGAAATTTCTCTGCGAAATCACTCTTTAAAATATTAGTGAGTCATTAATTAAATCTATTTGTGTGTGATAATTTTTCAAAAATGATAAGAAACCCAATACCACATTACGGAATTAGGATGTTAGAGCCTAAATAAAGTAATTTTTACTCCTTTGTAGTATTAATGAGCAGCTTTCCATATTGAAGCAACTTGTTTAAGATATTTGTTTTTGACACTATTTATCTATTCCAGGCGAATCGAAGATAGATAAGTTTTATAGATCGAAGATGAAAGGATATTATGATTGCAACTATCAAAAAGCTGCCCTAGATTGGTCGTAAGTGGCATAACAGATGTATTTACCTGCATATACTGTTTGCGGTTATATATATAATGTGTGATTATCTGCATTGAGAAATATGGAAGCTGAGAAGCACCTTATTGTGGCAGATAAACGACACATATCTTCTTGGAAGGCTACAGATGACAAAATTTAAAGCTAATGTATTATTTGAGCCGATAGAGATTACCATAAACAGCTGTAAAATACCATCCAGATGATATAGTCAGCTCGATACGTACATCACTATAGTAAGTAGCTCCTAAAAGATAGTAAAATTCATAGTAAAATTTACTTAGATCTTCTGGAGAGTCTTTGGAGTAGTAACATAGCTCACTATTAGTTAGCTTGCATAAATCTGCATAGACTCTAATATTCTTGTAAGTGCGTCCAAAGACAAAGATACTTGAAGAGATGTTTTATTGCAACATAGGCTGAATAAATCTGTTAAATAAAGCTTTATTGCGTGTTTATAAAGTAGATTTCAATTTCGCCTCTTGAGTATTTGGAGCAGTTTTAACATTTTAATTAGTAAAAGCTTCCCCTATAACGGCTTAATTAGCTTGGAAAATAAACATTTTTCCACCAGTGTGTTTTATGTTTTCGTAAACATACTCAAAGACTTGATAAAAGCAACTTCCTTGTTTTGTATTTTTTTCTGCCACATCTTCAAGTGAATCTAAAAATGCAAACAGCTTATCCTGAGTTTTTATATAATTACCTTTATTTCTGAGAGGAAACAATCAATCGGTCTGAAATTCCTGTTTGTAATTGAGGGGTCAAGGATAGTTCTTTCAACCTATTCACCACTAAAGTCATATTAGTGAACTGACTCATCATAAGTATAGAAGTATATTTGTGTTTATCCCATATCTTCACGTGATAACACATCCTTTATAACAGGGACGATATAGCTTATCATTTTACATTGAAAAGCTTACTTGCTCACATCAACCAGAAAGATAAATGTTTTTTATGGAGGAATCGCATTGTAGACTCTAAATAAATGCTTGATTACCCAGAAGGCCCGTCAACCATATAGCTTGGTGATGTTCTTTCGATTAGCTCTTAGCTGGGCGTATATTAAAAATCGTAGCCATTCTATCTTCCACAGAGAAAACACATATATCCTTTCTTTGTCGCTTGGTTATAATAATTCATATAGCTACGGCAACTAGAACATCTGGGAATAGTATTTCCGGATTGAGGTGTATACTCGAGGCTTTAGTTAATTGGATTGACAAAACAGCTAAGCTGACCTCGATATCTATTATATAAAGTCAGTGAAGCAGGCATGTGAGTATTCGAAAACTCAAATGATTGAGGATTATATTGTGATAACTACGCATACTTTTGAAAACTTTTCTCCTTTTCATCGTCATAGAGAGATTTTTAATTTGATTAGTTTTTGGGACTATATCCATTGGCTCCCAATTAGTTCCCTTCTGTTGTAGCAGTTTCATATCCAAGACTTTGCCCTTGAGCTTTTCTTCGCTTCTACAATACTCTATTTACAGATGACATTGAAGATGATTAATATTATAAATGAACACATCATCAAAAATTTTATTCGTAAATTTTCAGAAATTATAAAGTAAATTAGGATATACATGGTCTTTTCACTGAAAACTAAACAATAATCCTTTTAAAAGCCATAAAAATTTATTTATATAAAATATAGACATCAAAAAAATGTTGCTATTGCCACAGTCAACGACTATACTTGAATAAATGAAAATTCTTTGAAGCATTTTAGAAACTTTTTCTAAGGAAAGGATGCTATAATATATCCAATATAGCGATTCTAGAAGATGGATCTTTTTCAAGGATCATTTTTAATAGATCTAAACACTCTTCACTAAGAAATTTGGGATAGACGATATGGGCATTGACCTTTATAAGTAATTAGTTACAATCTAAAGCAAATTCTTTTCATGCTGAATTTTAAAAGGGATTCTTCCTGTCAAAAATTCATACATCATAACTCCCAAAGCCCAAATATCGATTTATTGACCATAACTATTCCCTAATAGTAACTAAGGTGAGATATATAGTGGAGTTCCACAAAAAGTCTATCTTTTATCTTGATTGTTAACTGACCATCCAAAATCACCTATCTTGGGCAATCCAAAAGATAGCACAATATTTTATGGCTTTAAATCACGATGTATAACACTATATCTATGTAACTCCAATAGTCCTTCACAAATTCCTTTCATAATAGGCTGCCATTCATCTTCTTTAAGTTTACTCTTGATTTTGAAGATATCATAGAGTTGACCGCCAGAACAATACTCAAGAAGGAGATAAACATTGATTTTATCATGAAAGAATGAGTAAATTTTTACTATGTTTACATGATTGAAATAGGATTGTATTTTTATTTATCTTATAAGCTGCTAAAGAAAGTTCTATCTTTGAATTGTTTATTTTTTTATTACTTTGATTGCCAAAATCATTCCTGTCTTTTTATGCCTGTGTTAACTCCAAAATACCTTGCGATATAGACTTTGCTAAACTTACCTTCTCCCACCAATTTCTACAGCTTGAAATCAGAAATAGTTAAAGGTTTTTTGGGTGTTTAAGTAGTTGTTGTAGATACTGTTTATTTGAAAAGTTTTCTCTTAATTTATAAGCAGAGCTGACGACATTTCTAAGTCTTTTAGCTTAGTTTTAAATTTCGTTATGGCGTTTTGCTTTGTTCCAAAAGATTACTAGCGCTTTTTACACTACTTAGCTTTGAATATTGACTATATTGGCTAATTTTTTCTTGTATTTCTTGGATAGGACTCTTGCTCTTAACAATTTTTTAGGGTTTTTTAGGAATATGCGTCAAAAAGCTTTGGTCACTTTTGGTTTTAACAAAATTACTGTACTAAGATAGCCGAGCCTACTGAGCATATTATGATTTTAAGTCTGCAACCAGCTTAGCAATATCAGGTTTACTAGGCTGCTTTTCAATGCTCTTCTTATTGCTTATCTAACGTCTGCTCAATCGGCTCGAAGTATTCAGCTATTTAATTTTATCAGGGCTTCGATAAGCCCCAATGTTGCCTTTTCTTAACGAATAACTGCTCTCATCTCCTTGTAAAGAAATCTAAGACTACCTTCCTTCTCGAAAAGTTTCATTGTGATTGTTGATATATGCAGAGTATTTCATTTTTTATCTCCCATAGTGAGTGCTACCCTGATACATTTTTAATTATTTATATGTAAGTTTTCACTTGCTTTTGGAAAGAAAGTTATTAAAGAAACAAAATCAGGTCCGAAAATTAGTGAAGATTTCTTGATTATTTATAGAATGCATCAAAGATATTGTGATTGTATATATACTTTAAATTTCTACATCATCGTTATCTGTTAATTATCTGCCTAATAAAGAAAAAGAAATGTAAAAATAGATATAAAGCAACTGTCTCTGTATCAGTAATTACATTTATTCATAAAAAATGCAGTATTGATAGCATTTTATTTGAAAAAACCAACAAACGCGGCTAAATTTCATTCTAAGGTATTTTAAGTCTTCTTTAAGAAAAATATTCTTGTAAAGCTATTAAACAGAAAAAATTACGGGAAATAGAATTTGCAAATATTAAAATTATCTAGCTAATAAAAATAAAGTCTTACAAGAATTCTATTTAGACTGAACCTAAATTTAGAAATAAATTATGTTAATATTTATCATTAGAAGGTATAGGAAGATTTCCAGAGATATAATTGAACGAAGCACTTTTATTTAAGTAATTATGATGTATTTTATACTTATATGAGTTAATAATCTTCATAGACCTTAATCTTCCCTAATTTGATCTCATCTACTTGTTGAAGCTATCTTTTTCGAGAAGTAATATTCAAAAATATTTTAAGAATAAAAATATGTAATTATAAACAAGGTAATTTTGATACTAGATGGATTAAAAGGTAAATAGGTTGTTCCAGCTTTGATGATTTTATTTAAAAAATGAGTTATAACATTTTATTATTGGTTTGCGAGGAAGGAAATGAAAAGACCAACTATTTGTATGTGTTTTTGATTTATATCCATTTTTATTACAAAAAGATGCAAAATAAAAATAGCAGGGTGAGTCCTGGAGGCCGGAGAGCAACTGGTCTGTCCCCCCAATCTTCCTAAAAATGGACTTTGTGGGGAAGAGAAACTACCTGGGATGAGCCCATCACCACTTGAAAGTCAGCATATGGAGTCGGATGTGAGAGTCAGAGTCAATAAAAGCTAAGTTGTTGGCTGAAATGATTTTTAATTTAGGAATTGGAGGGAAAGAGTTGTTGAAGACAGCTTGATCGACACGTATCACAAACATACTGTGGTTAAAAAAGTGAGGAGTGTGTTATAGAAACAAGAGTCAGGGTAAATTAGCTAAATGGAGAGGCGAAAGAGGAGTGATGTCTGAGTTGATATTAGAGTTGGTATATAAATGCGGAAAACAAAATTAAGGCCTTAATAATAATTAAAACAGTGCGCCAGCAATGCAGCAAGACTCTCATCAACTTTAGAACAGCGCTAGCTACCAAAATCAAAACAGCAACAATATGCAAGAATACCCCATCAATATTTTCAGGCTAGAACTTAACACAGCCCAAGTAGCTTACCTATCAAAGCTTCTACCAAAGGCCTATTCTCTTCAAATTTAACCTAAAACAGTCAGGAGAGCACTTTCGTCGCAAAAAAGCGTCCGTTAGGATTCTAAAGTTCCTACAGAAACCAAGAGAAAGGCTACAAAGGTAAATAATACTATATTTAGGATGAGCCAAAAAGTAATCCTCAACCTAAGGCTAATTCACGCCCTAGAAATCTTAAAATTAATGAGGAAATAGAAAATGCAGTTTATTAAAAGTATAATGTTCAAAAGGAAATTTCCCGACGCAATGGATTTTAAGGAATTCAATAAAGCCTCCGTCCTTGTGTCAAACTTCTCAATTTACTGAAAAATTCTCGGACTTCTTGGCCTTTCCGTGAGCCAGTTGACCCTGTCGCCCTAGGAATTCCTCATTATGGATAAATAGTTAAGGAGCCAATGGACCTTTCAACGATCGAAAATAACTTAAAAACAAATCAGTATATAACTCCCACCCAGTTCCATGCTGATGTATCAAAAATTATCACAAACAGTTATACTTTTAATAGCGCAAACACGGAATTCACAAGAGTTACTTAATAATTTGAAGCCTACTACCGAAAGATAACTTCTGATCCATCATAGCCTTTGCAAAGAGGTTACAGCCATACATAAATTCCCACATAAATGTATACTGTAAAATCAGGAATAGATAAAAAAATCAAGAAAGATAAGGAGAGTGATTTTGGAAGTAATGTCAATACAGTGATTTCGATGAATGAAAAGAAGTAATTAGGACTTAATATTAAAAAATTAGCAAAGGAACATATGAAAGGAGTACTAGATATAGTAAATGAAGGAAAGGTAAAAACTGTAGGCTAGTTTGACCTAAAATAATTAGATGCTCATGTTATAAGAAGGCTTCAGCAATACGTGAAATAAAAATTAGCTGGGGATAATAAACATAAAACTTATGCTCAAGAAAAGCACAAAGATGGTAATAGTAAATAGGAATCATCTTTTGAGCTTGATTAAGAAGACGAAAGTTGATTGATTTTTGTTCGTATCTTCTCCTTCATTCACTAATTATCACAGTTTTCTACATAATTTTATAAATATAGATAAATATAGCTTAATCATTTTCAAGCTATGCCAACCACTCTTTGCTGTAATTATAGCCAATTATTTATTTTTGAGGTGATAAATTGTACTTTCCAGCTTATTGGAAGATTTTTAACATGAAAGAGATCATTAATGAGGGAGAGATAATTTTATATATCACTATCTTTAAGGACTATTCTTCCAATACCACAAGGAATAACTCTTTTCCAAATAGAAAGTAACATTTTGGTATAGTTTAAACTATGTATCTATGGGAAAGCAAGAACTAACGATACACAAGATAAAAGTATATTTTAATTTTCAAGTATAGAATAAGAGAAATTATTGAGGGATCGTTGATAATTATTCCAATTATCAACAGATAATTGTGGTTCTATCAAAATAACGAAGCTTTGAGACTGAAGATATCGAATGATTTAAATAAATTGATATTTGTCGAATTATTAGCTCCACTTTAGGTAAAATCCATTAAAAAGGTGGCTTATGGAATTATACTATTTAGAAGTACGAAGTTCATCGAGTAATTTATTAATGAATTCGATAGAAATGAATTGAGAACTTTATATCTTTACATAAATTGTTCTTATACCAACAAGATTATTAGATACTCCATATTAAAAGTTTTTGATTTACTCTAAAGAGAGAAGAATACATGCAGATGAAGGTATTTAAGAGTTTATTTTATCTTTGACAGAGCTTAATATCCCTGTACCTAATTCATTGATTGCCTCATATTTTTTAAAAAGAGAAGCAGCATCTCGATTATTTAATCGAATCTATTTCTTGATAAAGTTTTTGTCCATAGATAAGTAAAATATTTAATATCAATTCACAAAGCTATCATTTTAATATCTTGAAATATTGGGATAGAGTCTATACTTTTAGACCTTTAATCGTTATAATAATTTGGTAAATGTACTTTGGCTCGAGAAAGCGAAGAGAAGACGAATAAATACTCTAAGAAAACGTTTCTTATCCTGAAGCATCGATAAAATAGTATCTCAATATCAGGAGAACTTCAAAGGATAAATTATGCAATGTCCTCTTCTGTGTCTTCATGCTTATACTCATCATTATAACTGGATTAGGGTTTTTTTATGGAAACTATAGCAGCATCGGGCAGTTTGTTGTTAGCCCTTTGGGCTCAACTACAAGCAATAGAATATGTCTATGTACTTTTTGAATCAAATAGCATCTAATCTGCTTTAGTAATGTGCAACAAGTTGTAATACAGGAACTTAAATCATTTATTTGTCACAAGTATCAATTATTCTATAAAAGATTTGTATCGTTCCAGGAGAGGCATTCCCAATAAGTAGTGAGCTTGCAGCGCAAATTCAGATTTATAATCTCAATAAGACCATTGCTTAATTGACATACGTGAATGTTGCAGTAACTGTTGGAGTAATTTTCTTATTCTTATCGCTTATATGCTTCCAAAAACTTCTTTATCTTTATACATTTATGACTTTTATGTTCCTATTAGCATTTTCATTCTATCTCCTAAAGTCTATCAATGTAAGCCTCTAAAATTGGCAGAATAAGGCAATATCCGATGATATCATTATTCAAAGTGTCTAAGAAATGTCTAGCCTTGCATATATCTTATTGGCAGCATATATTATCATATTTCCACTCATTCTTTTTTCTTCTAAAAAGATATAATTGGCTGTTACCATCATATCAAGCATGCAAAAATATTTCACTATGATGTTTACTGTAGTTGTTTTTACAACCATTCTAGCCTTGTTCACCTTTGGTATCCTTTTGGTTTTTGCTCTACTGGTGATGAACATGTTTACCGCTGGTACAAAGTATTTTGACACGACAAGTTTCTTCTATCTTTATAGTGATATATCTCTATCTCACCCTGCTGTCTTAGTTCTCTTTTTTTTCGATGTTTACTGGTTTTTAGGGACTTTGGTGAGCTGGCATAGATACATGATTGGTTCATCAGTTTTGCAATGGTATTTTTAAGATGCAGGCCAGTTACAACCAATTAGAAAAGGCATTAGAAGAGCATGGCATCAACTAGGTTCTGCTGCTATTGATGCTTTTCTATCACCAATTCAATGGATTGTTTTATTCATTTATGGCTTGGTCAAAATATAGAATGAATAATAACAATAAGAGCATCATTAAGTAGATGACTGTCTATGCTTTGCTAACTGTATTTATAGCTTTAGAAAAATGATGACCAGACTTTACCTAAAAATTAATAGAAATTCTCCTTCGAGTGGAGTGCTTACTAATCAAGCATTTCTGGAGAGCTGCCAAATTTCAGCAATAACTTTATCAGAAAAAAAGCATAAATTTTTCAACATTGGAGGTACGATTACGATCTACCTTACTCTCTTTTCGACTCTAACATTCATAATAATCAACTATCTCTCCTTGTATTACTAAAAATTCTTGAAAAATATGTAGTTGCCAATAAG
>Ga0247834_1003175_pt1 | contig 22767 bp, 15 predicted proteins | sample LaCruzMarch2015__8_FD_187118 | JGI IMG/M metagenome (GOLD analysis project Ga0247834, IMG submission 187118) | Freshwater microbial communities from meromictic Lake La Cruz, Castile-La Mancha, Spain - LaCruzMarch2015_12m | ecosystem: Environmental > Aquatic > Freshwater > Lake | place: Spain...
CCCCCCCCCATCCCCATCCCCCTCACTCCTGTCGTGTCGTCTATATATAATTAAGATTAATTTCTCCCAACGTAGTCTGAACCGTACCGATGCGCAATTGATATATTCGGCAATAATATCCAATCCGCAATTGAGCGTGTTAAAATTGGGGTACAACAATTTGGGCGATGCCGGCGTCGATTTGATCGCCAGCGCCATATATATCGGAGGTGGCGTCGTCGTTACTACTACAACGACAACGACAACGATGGATGATGGTAGTAAGAAGGAAGGAGAATTTGATATTTCTGCAACGACGTCGACGACGACGACGAGGTCAATGGATGATGATTATCATTATGGTAACGTTAGTGCTAGTATGATGATGAATGTCGATGATGATGATAATGATAATACCGATGGGCACAATGAGGGTACGACGATGTCTATGGAGATGACAACAGCAGCAGCAACAGTGGCAGTGGATCCTCCTCAATGTCAATTTAATATTGATAATAGTAGTTGTGGTGGTGGTGGTGGTGGTGAGGAACATTGTGATCGTCAACGACGTCTACGAAGGAGATATCGACATCATCCCTCCCTTAAGGTACTTGATTTAGGATTTAATAATATTGGCGATGAGGGATGTACATCATTATCCAAGTATGCAGTATCATGTAATCCGACATTGTCGACACTGTACCTTAGTGGGAATGCCGTCGGAGAGGCGGGAGCGATAGCATTATCCAATGTTTTAGGACGTGGATGTGGCTTACTATCATTACATTTAACCGCCAATCGTATTGGTCCAATCGGCGTGAAAGAGTTGATGAAATCTATGACCGAGTTTGATGTTGCGATGCAGCAACAGTCTCATCAAGAAAAAATGACAGATGTTAATGTTATCATAGACAAGAAAGGTCATGAACGGATTACAAGCTCTTGTAGTGGAGATGATGTGAATGATGATGTTGACTTGGAATCTTTGGGCATTAATGATGATGAAAATAATACGAGGAATACAATCAAACATCCGCCACTACCGGATGATGTAACAAGATTACATGGCTTTCAATGTATGGAAGAATTATACCTCGGTGGTACACATATGGGATCTGTGGGGTGTCTATCAGTATCCAATATGCTATTGACGAATCTAACATTGCGTGTTATTTGTCTATCAGACAATGGATTGAATGATAAGGACCTATCCCTCTTTTCTCAGTCGCTTTCACGGAATCGTGAATTGCCACTTGAAATATTACGTCTATCATTTAACAAAATATCATGTCTCGGTGTTGAAAGTTTGATGAATGCGATATGGGGATCGAAGACATTGCGTGAAATTAAGTTGGATAATAATCAAATTAAGGATAGAGGAGCACAGCTTGCTGCCGTCGTCATGACGTCTGTGGATTTAGAGGTATTAGATATGGGATTTAATCGACTAACGATTGTGGGGGTTAAGGCATTGATGAAGAGTTTGGCTGAAAATCGTACACTATTGACACTGACATTGTCTGGGAATGTGCTTGATACGAATGCATCCAAGGCGGTTTCGTACGCGTTGGCATACAATAAGACGATCCAGAAGATATATATCGATCACTGTTCACTGAGTTATGCCGCACAACGTCATATTGCAGCGGGGATAGTATCCAATAGTAACTTGGCATTACGGGTCATGTCGGGTTTCCCACTTGGTGCCATTTCAGTTACACTTGGACTGCCCGGAGCAATGGAAACATGGTCGAATGAACAAGTATTGAAATTCATACGTGTTATGTGGGATCGTCATCGACACGAGAATGAAAGAGCAGTATTGACGTCAAATGATGGCACACAATCTATGTTTACTACTGCCTCCAAAGCTTCAATGTCCAGTTCAACTTCCGAACAGCCGATAGATAATTGTATAACAGCGGAACCAAAATCGGGTCCATCTGACCCAGCAACTGTTGTGGCTGCTGCCAAGAGTGCCTTTCGTGCATTGGGGGATGCTGGTGGGGCACTTTTACTAACAGAGGAGTCTCAACGAGCAGTACCAGACTCATCGCCGATGGTTTCTTCGGATGCAGTCATGCTCGAAAAGACCCCCTCTGGAACAATTAGAGTGCCCGTCCTTGATGGGTTAGAGGACGAGATTCATTGTAGAATACCGAGCAATGTTCGGTTAGAAGCCAGTACCGCGCATCTATCCTCCGAGAGTTTATTATGTATGACCAATGGGAAGGAAAGTCCCGAAACACCCGTCGATCCTGTCGTGAAGAGACGGAACTTGGAATTCTTACGATTGCATTACCGTTCATTAAATGAAATGGCACGGCTCCCGTACGCACACGCTGATTTGTTACAGCTACATCATTACTTTTACGCACCGTTGGAGCCAAATACGGATGACGAATGTGATAGCAGCGTTCATAGTGGTATTCTATGTCCGCCGAAGCAGAAAGGAGAATCCTTCGGCGGCGGCGGTTATGGCGTTACATCAGTAACGTGGAGTACTTCATCATCACCGTCACCATCGCCGCAGTTGAAACAATCTGCCTTGCAACGTAAATCTTCATACAGAGGATTGCACGAAATTATGACAGGACAGAGCGAGAGTAGTATACTACCAACACTAAATTTTGGCATCGCCGTTGAAAACTCATGTAAGAGACCATTGGACGAGTCTAAGCAACCAGCAACGAAACGAGCAAAGAGTGATAAACCACGGATCGACTACTACTTGCGGTTGAAGGTAAGGCAACTATATTTTTCTTGTTTTCATATCTTTACACATGATTGATGATTAAAAGTCTAACAACAATGATATCTCTGTTTGTATGTATCTTCTCTTTAGGCAAAGATTGATCTATATCTCTCCTCTTCGAAACAAACTAAGGCGTTGGCGCTTCTACGACAACTCAAGTTTGTGGAAACCACACTGTTTAGTGGTGGCAATCCATACAACTGTGACCAATTATCGTCGTCTATCACTTGTTCTTCCTATGATGCCGTTGCTACCGATGCTGAAGTAATTCTGATTGATATGTTGTGAAACATTCGATGTACATGTAGACGGTTGAACTAATGAGGTTGGAGTATATATATTAATCGATGCCTTTAATCAAGATTTAACTTTCAAAGATGTGTCCATACAAAAGATTCAACGAATTCTCTTATCAAACAAATAACCACCCGTGACTTCCAAGGCCGTTCACAATCGTTTTAATGACCGAGTAGTAGCAACATACTCTTGAACAATACCAATGTTTTCATTATTCTTCCCTCGATACTCATCGTTCCACTCCCAAACGTCGACAATGATGATGATGACGACGACGACGTATCATCTTCGCCAAATACATAATCCTTCATCATATCGAATACACCACCATCTTCCTTTTCGGTACGTCCATTATCCCATGCATTGAGGTCTCCCCAGCCTTCTGTTTCATTGGTATTCGGATGTTGATAGATGGTACTACTACTACTACTACTATCAGTATTAGATGTGCTACCGGCGCTACCGCCGGATTGTTGATTGGACCATTCCTCCCATAAGGTTATGGGACTAATTGTAGGTGTTTGTTGTTGTTGCAATTGCGTTTGTTGTTGTCCACTTTCGATCGAAGTTGATGCTTCATTTAACTCTTGATCTATTGCCTCTTTAATCTTTGCCTGTTCTGCTGCTGCTGCTGCTGCTGCCGCGTTGTCTTCCACTGACACTGCTCCCTCTTGTCCCAGTGACGTTTGCGTCATGGCCGAAGGAGGGATTGTCGCGATAGTAGTAGCAGTAGTGGTGGTTACTACTTGTTGAGACGCATCCATCGCTCCCGAGGATGTAGTCTGAGTTTGTTGTTGTTGCTGCTGCTGCTGCTGCTGCTGCTGTTGTGGTAAAGTGTTGGTATTACTGGCGGCATCTATTTCTGCTTGTTCAATGTATCCATCTCGATTCGTATCCATGGGATGGAACGTCGTCGTTGACTGCTGATTGTTATTATTATCATTATTAGCAGTCGTGTCAATGACGACGGCAGGTCTGACTAACTCCGATCCGCCACCACAAGCAGCGACCCATTGACTCTCGGCGTCACAATGCGCCGTCGTGGTGCCACATTCGCCTAACTTACTACGGCATTCGCCCTTGTATTGGCATGGCATGCCGATACATTGAGACGATGTTGGCGTTGCTGGTAGGAGCAGTGATAATAGAAAGACTACTGATGATGAACGGGCCATCGTTTCGTTGAAGTGGATTTGATTTTGTGTGAGTGGAATGACGAATGACACTAAATTCCTAAATAGAGCAGCCCCCAAACCCGATTCTTCCAGGCCAGCCCCTCCATTCGACTGAGGGTGAAGCATCATGCGTCGGTGCCGCCACAGCTCGATATCACAGTCCTCATCGTCGTCGTTATGCGGCGATTATTTTCATGACGGCGAGTCGGATCGGAGGAGCAGTAGTAGACCGGAGCAGCAACCTCAGCACGAGCATATGACAGAAAAAATGACAATGACCAATCATTGCTCGCTGATGATGGAATCGACAATAATGGTCGCCACGTCGCTACTGCGTCGTCGACGATGCTCGATGCTGCTCCGTCGTCGAGTTTCGGCGACGAGGAGACTTCGACGCACGCTCGTCGTCGTCGTCGTCGTCCTCCTGATCCCGAATAATAATCACCACGTCCACGGACAAGACGTGGCGGTGGTGAATCGCGATCCGGGCGGCATCCCGCCCGGCTCGATGAACAATCCGCTGAACAGGTATTGCGGCATTTCGCACGAGGAGGCGCGTCGGTTTTGTCATTTGCCGATACAGCAATCGCTGCCGTGTCCGAATGGCGATATCGACTGTGCGTACGACTTGCCATGTTGGGCACTGGACGCGCCATGTACTTTGCCTCCCACGCCATCGCCCACGACCGAGCCGACGTCGACGATTACTACTCCGCCCACGGACCCGCCATCGTCGGCGCCGTCGGGGATGCGATCGTATTCGCCGAGCATCAGCGCTCCGCCAACGATGAACCCCACCACGACCGCGCCGATCACGAAAATTAGCAGCGATCCCGGAGATCATAATTTCTGCGGCCTGGGGTTCGATAATTTATTCGACTGTGCCGTTAATTGTCCGAACGGATCTCCGTTGGAATGTCCCGATGGACAGCTTTGTTATTTCAATACGCCCTGTGATGCACGTCTCGTGAGTATGGAGGAGGAAGAAGAGGAGGAGACGACGACCGAGGCTGATGATGATAACGAGGAGGGCGGTTCCGAGGAGACTCAAGTTGCCAAAGCGGAGGAGGAGGAGGAAGAGAAGGAGGATGTTCATGATCCAATAAACGATCAAAAGTTTTGTGGTAAAGACACGACCGATGCCATCGACAATTGTAGTCGCGAGACTCATTGTCCAATGGGAGATGAATGTCCAAGTGATGAATATTGCTTTGTTATTACCTGCTCGGTGGCGGACTTTCCGACATTCGTTCCCACACCTGCACCACAACCAACCATTTCACCCAAGCCAACGGAGGAGAGCACGCCAATGCCAACGGTAACCGATCCGGATGCAACCGATTTGCCAACGCTGGCCGAGCTCGATCCGGATGATATACGTAATTTCTTCTGGTGTGGGATTGATTGGGGCGATGCATCCGAACGATGTCATTTGGCATGCGTGGATGGATTCCACTCGAGCTGTCCCAAGGGCGAGGAATGCTTTGCAAATGTTAGCGGCTGCAAGAAGGGAAAGAAGAACGATGAAAGTGACGAGGAGGAGGTGGAAAAAGACGACGGAGCTTCTGCGCCAAGAACAACATCTCCGGATGGAAGTACTTGGTCACCAACTATTAGTCCACCACCAACTGAACTGGTAGAGGATGATGAAGATAGTGACAAAGAGGGTGGAGATGACATTGACGACGAAGAAGTAGAAGCTGCGCGTACGCCATCACCTGATGGTAGTACCTGGTCACCAACTATAACTGCACCACCAATGGTTGTTGCCAATGATACCATCCTAAACGATGAGGAATCACTATTACCAACAGCATCGCCACTATTGGCAGATGATTACCGACTATTCTTCTATTGCGGCAAAAATTGGACGGATGCATCTACTCGATGTCATAAATGGTGTAAATCTGGTTTTCATACCGAATGCGATGAGGATGAGGAATGCTTTGCACAGGCAGATTGTCAGGGTGAGATTAAACCGGAAACACTTGTGCCAACGATTAGTCCTGTGCCGACTATCAGTCCTGCCTCGACGGTATCCCCAACCACCGGGACACCTTCGCATACTGTGACGGAAATATATAATAATGAGTATCCTTCAAACTTAGTGGACGAGTCAATGTCGCTATCAATGTCAATGAGTGTTAGTAGTACTAGTAGTAGTATTCCAACCTTGGAGCCATATACATTCGATATTGAAACAGAACTTCCTACAAAAATGAGTGCCTTGCCAACCATTGGCAATGTTGATGAGATGGAATTTGCTCCTGATGATCCTGCCGGGTACTTCTTCTGTGGAACTGATTGGAATCATGCCATCACAGATTGTCCACACCGGTGTCCTACTGGAGAGGCATCACAATGTCCCGAGGGTATGTTTTGTTATGCCTTCACACCCTGTGTTGGGATTGGCGGGGTTGCACCTGGGATGGTGGGCGTGAAGCCAACGTACGAGCCCACACCTGCTCCTATATCGAATGAACCAACAACGACGGCACAATACTGGGATGCTCAGAATGAGGCAATTAATGGCAGTCCTCCTCCTGCTGCATCTTGGACAGAGACACCCGCTACGTACACACCCACCGGTAATCAATGTCGTGGAGAACCATGCGATTATAAGGGTGAATGTCGTTCAGAGTTGGGATTTTGTGGTGAGGGCATTGTCTTTTGCAATAGCAAAAGCTCATGGGTAGAGAATTGTGGCGGGGGTGGTCTTAAAGACCCATTGTTAGAAGTAGTTGATGATGCTACTAGTACTACGTTGAACAATAGCAATGGCGTGCCCACCGCTGCTCCATTAACACTTTGGGAATCTTGGGTTGCCGAGAGAGATGGACAAACGACTACTGGTGCTGAGGAGGTAGATGGATTTTATAATGGAAGTAGTAACGAAACAGCTGTGAACAATCCGAATATTATTCCTATTTCTAACGACTGGGATAATTGGGCAATGAGCAGTGAAACTTGGATAAAGGATCGGAATTCTGCGAGAGAGGGGACCAGCTGTCAACTTTACGGGGTTTTACTACTTGGTGCTTCCATTCTGTTCCTTTAATCTTTCCGAAGAAATAACATAATTGTACGAAACTTGATCTCTTTCCCATGCATGCCTCTTGTCCCTTTAGTCGATCGACAACATTCATCTTCATTGTTTTTTGTTCCTGTGTAATGCAACAGAAGTTAAAATTGACGAGTTTGGATCACTCAAGAGCTGGATTCAAGAAGTGTCCCATGCTCCTTACTGGAACCAACTTGTTAAATGCCTTCTAATCAAAATGCGACAATACCCGAGAGACCAGAGCATCAAAACCGACGCAGAAGCCCTAGAGATCATGACCAACTTCGTCAGAACAATGTGCCTCCCGAACATCAAGCATTCCCACCAACGCATTTCCACCAACGCCACCACGAGCAAGTAATAACCAACGCCCTCCCTCATTACCGCGTCGTCAGTCACCACCACGGTGGCCTCAACCAAGCTCAACAGATAATGAGCAAGACTATGACCCAGAACAAGTGGGACGTACAATATACGATTCGCACAAGATTCTTGGCCTTGAATTTGGTGCCAGTGAAAGTGAGGTGAAGATGAAGTATCAAACTCTCTCATTATTTATATCATCCAGACAGATGGGACCCAATCAGAACCAACATAAGCTCACTAACCTTAATCAAGTAGCAATCCACAATTAGTCATAATAGGATCCCCTGAGGGACTTGGATTTATGACGTAGGTCTACTAAATATCATCCAAGGGACTTTCTTGCTTGAAGAAGTCTTTCGGGAAAAGTGTTAATAAATGCTTCGCCGATTTTTTCTCCGATCGCCCAAAACCCATTGCCATTTGCCGCCGCACCTATCGTGTGCCAAACTCTCAACGCGAGGTGGACGGACTGCACAACTAGTCTTTTCTCATCCCTGGTGTGTCCGCTTGAACGGGGAAGGTGGTCAGCCAAAAAGAACGATCTGTGTCTGGCTGTGATATATAGAGGAGTCTTGTTTTCGTAGTGTGAGGTATCATAAGAGCGGCGATATGGTCGGCGAGGATATTATAGATGCAGATAGCAGCAGCATAGCAATGTCAACCCGGAGCACTCGGAGTGGCAATAATAATGCTACCAACAACAATGTTAGTGGCGGCGGGGGCATGAAAATGTGCCGTCAAACGACATTGCCACGAAGCAACACTCGTCGTGGTCAGCGGAATAGGAGAGCAGGGGCGTCCCAATCGTACGATGATGACGAGCAGCAGCCGCATGAAGAGTCGCGCAATCCACGTCACTGCATCCGTAATAAAATGGAAGACGACGAAGAACGAGAGGAGGGCAGTGGGCGGCGGTCAGCGCCTCCGTCCGACTGCTCTCTTGATGGACTGTCGGCATTGGTCCTTGGTGATGGCGGAACGAAGCTTAACCGAACTGCCCCCCTTGATCGTACCAACTCACTTGATCATACTGAGGGAGGGGACCATGACGCCGACTCATTTCCAGAAGATGTTGTGGCCGAAATTGGCGTAGATCACCCCTCATGGGATTTACTAAATCAAGACTCCTTCGGTTTTAATCTACATGGGACATTGGGTTCACTTAGCTTTGATACGGATGGAGAAATTCTCAATGATTATCATAACAATAAAAAGAGTAGTAGTGGTACTACTACTGCCCTGTTGGAGGGATCACGTGTAAATATCGGAGAAGATGTAGCAGATCGTAGTGGCAAGTCACTATCGTCAACAGTCACTGCATCACTTGACGATACTAATGTTGACTGGCTAACGTCGAATCATTATGGAGGAAGCAACATCAGCAGCAACCATCGTAATAATCATCATCAACAACAGCAGCAACAAATACATTACCCAAATCATCATCATCATCATGGTCAGATGATGATGGGGGGGAATAATGAAGCCACGATGATTGTTAATAGTAGGAATCATAATTGGATACCACCCCTTTCGACACATCAAGCGCATCATGCCGCTGCCACTCAAGTCCATCAACATCATCACCACCAACGACAGCAGCAATACCATCAGCATCAGCAATATCATCACGGAACCAACGTCATACATCGCTATGTACATCCTAGCAGTGGTGGGCCACCACCACCTTCACCATCGGCTTACTTTCATCACTATCACAATACTGCTCCTCCCCCTCATCATTCATATAAATCGGATCCCAATCAATCATTAAGGAGCGAGGTGAATGACAAGACAACAACAATGAGAATAGATCATGTCGATGTTAATGATGATGATTTATTCAAGTTTGCATTTGGTGAACCAAATTTGAGTTTACCCTCTCCGCGTGTGACGACAATGACGGATGGAAAAAAAGAGCAATGTGTTGGTGGTAGTGGTGGAGATGGCGATCATAGTCAGAGTAAGAAGAGGAAGAAACGTGAGCGCAGTAGCAGCACTCCTGCCAAACTCCTGAACAATGCGATTCCGTCATTGCAACAGCCCATTAATGAACGGAGGAATCCAAGTTCAAAGACAACACGTCGTCGTAACGATCGATCGTCAAGTCGAGATGCATCATCGTCTGCTGCAGCTGTTGGCAGTGATAGTTTAAGAAGCAGGAGTCATCGTGATGATACCAATATTCATCGTCGTACTAGCCGTCAACCTCCACCACATCCATCAACGTGGCATCCTCACGGTAGTAGTATCCCTCCTGCTCCGTATCCTGAATTTGCATCATTATTGAGTGGTGCGAAGGGCTCTGGAGCTGTTGGCAGCCAACAACACAAAGCTGATTCAACATTCCACAGTGCCTTCTTGCCCCCCGAGCCAAGTATTGGATCGTCTCCACATCCGGCATCTGGCGCATTGCCACCACGCGAGGTGTATATCCCTTTCAAAGCCCATAGTTCAGCGGCGTCGCCTGCGTCTAAGACACAAAAGGGCAATAGCATGATGAACGACAAGTCGAAGCAGCATCTTCCACCACCCCATGTACAGTCTATGATGGGTGGCTATCCACAGTACGCACATCATCTACCACCTCCACAACCAACGTATAACTACCCTCTTGCGTCGGATGTTTCGTCTCAGCAGCAGCAACGGAGTAGGGGTAACAAGGCGTCTGCCTTGGCTCCAACAATGTCACCCGTTCATCCCAAGGGTGGCTGGACTACCACTCCGCATGCCACTCATCACCATCAGCATCATCCACCACATCAGAGGTTACCCGGCGTATCTGGAACTGCTCTGCTAGTCTTACCCGATGGTAAAAGCTTGACTCGGTCACAGGCTCCTGGTATTGGTTGGCCATCCGAGGAAGATGCACGTTTAACTGAGATTATGGCCAATCACAAATCGTCAAATGTTGATTGGGACGCACTAAGTCTTGAACATGGCATGTCAGGACGTACTGCACGAGAGTGTCATGATAGGTGGACTCGATACTTACGTCCAGGAAGTAGAAAGGGTCAGTGGAAGGAGGAGGAGGATGCCATCGTATTGCGTGTTATATTTGCCAATGGTGGAGTTGGTAATAGTTTAACAACCGCAGCTTCGGAGGAGGAAGGACCTCCAGAGATCTCGGCATCAAGCTCAAACGGTAATGCCTCGGTATCAACGTTTACCCAGTGGGCCGATCTAGCACCTCAACTACCAGGTCGCACGGGAAAGCAGATCCGTGATCGGTGGGTGAATTATCTAAACCCAGCAATTAACCACCTACCCTTTAGTCGTGATGATGATTTACGTTTGTGGCGTGGGCACAGTGAACTTGGAAAACGGTGGGTTGAAATTAGTGTCAAGGTCTTTCACTCGACGAGGAGTGAGAATCATATAAAGAATCGTTGGTACAGTGCCGCATTCAAAAAGTTCATTACCAAGGAGTTTGGTCTAGATGCATATGTAGATGCCAAGCAGGCACAAGGCGGCAATGGAGGCGGTGGAGATAATCGTGTACATGAATAGAATCAAGAAGCACTCTGTGTAATCCATATATATATATAAACATACTTTAGCAATGTTGAATACAGACTCTAGGAATAAGAATTCGGTGAAGAAAATGCTTCACTGATTATTCATATGTTTCGAAACATCCTGCCTGCACATTGATTGTACCAATTGAGGTTCGATAACGGTCTCACATTAGATTGAATCGTTTTCTCTAGTTTTTCATTCGCGATTTCCCCTCCTCTCATTGACGAAATAATACAAGTCCACAGAAAAGAAACTGTGGTAACCCAGGGAATACGTGCCCACATTGGCATCACTGAGAAATTGATGAACATGGCTGGTACCCACACCTTCCAACAGGCCAAGTCATCTTCAACAATGTTCCTTTTGTACGCTTCCAAAGCACGGATGACGACAGGTTTGTCATGAATGCTGTCGCTCGCATCCCTCATGATGAATTCCCTACTAATGTAGAAGCATGGGAAGTAGATGAACGGACCGATCAAGAACTGATCAAGAGAGAGTTGGCTCAGCATTGCCACAATTCCGTTCTTATCTTTGAGCTTTTCTTTGATCGTTTTTCAGGCAAATGTTGCAGCACCCGGAAACAGCCTTCCAAAGAGCGATACATACATTGCATATTGGAATCCTCCAAGGTATGCAAAACCAAAAGCACCAAAGAAGATGTTTCGTCGCCAATCAATCTCGTCCTTCTTCTCAAACTTTGTTTGCACTAGCAGATCACACACGGAGGTCTTGACAGTTGAAATAGCAAGGCCAAAGGCCAATGGATGCTTCCTTGGAATATGCGTAAGTGCTTTCCAAAACATGATGATGCTGATTTGCGTTCTTTGTGGTACAAGCGAGCTTGGGGACTATTGGCTCAATGTAAACCTTTGACGAGGTTTATGAGTTCAAGGTTTATGAGTTTCAATTTGAATTCGTCAGCTCATAAAACACCGCGAGGAACTCTTCTCAAAGGCACCGACTCCGCAGCATTGGCTATCGAGTATTACGATGAAGGTAATCTATTCTCTCGTATTTGCACTTCTTTGCTTACGAGTCCATGTCGCTCTCTCCGATTTCATATATGCTGATTTCAATAGAACAACTGGATTAGTCTTCAATGGAGCGGCAAAACCAACCGATTGCAATGATGAGGAATACTCCTCTGCTGATACTAACAGTGATGTGCATCAGCACGGACAGACAGCGACGATGGACGTGTATTCAACTGTCAAGACGGTTGATCAGTACAATACCTCCTCTGATACGATACACGACGGAGTATTTGGTCATCGCCGAGACATTACAGTGGACGGGTCGTCGTTGACAAATGGATGCAACAATACGAGGCTTAGGCTAACACCATCACACCCTTCTAGGGCTGGATCTGTTTGGTATGAATCACGAGTACCAGTGCTCAATGGCTTCGAAACAACATTTAGCTGGCAAATTACCAATCACTCTGTCGAGTGTACGGAGCTTGTTGACAAATCGTTCTCGAGGAATCTGCACAGGTCATGTGCAGTCAACGGAGGAGATGGCTTTGCCTTCGTCATCCATTCCGATTCCATGGGTTCTTCAGCTCTTGGTGGTGATGGAGAGCAGCTTGGCTATGGTGGCATTGCGAATAGCATTGCAATTGAATTTGATACGTGGACAAATGTTGACAATCAGAAGCAAAGTGACGATGTCTTCCAGGATCACATTTCAATCCATTCAGGCGGTCCATCAGCGCCAAACAATTCGAACAAAACCACCTCTCTCGGATATTGGAGGCCTTACAGTATCGCGGATGGAAAGGTACATACTGCCAAAATTCAGTATCTGCCCTATGTTGAAACGCGATACTACGAACTAATGACTGCAAACGACAACCTTATCCCATACCTCAAGGACAATGGTGAGGGAAGGAAAATAGGGACGTTGGCCGTATTTGTCGACCAAGGTATTACAGAGGATCGACCCCTCTTTGCTATACCTGTAAACCTTAGCCTCCTTCTCAATTTGCCCGACAGCTTGGTTTTTGTTGGATTCACGGCCTCGACAGGACGGAAGTGGCAGAGGACTGATATTACACGTTGGGAGTGGTGCGACAGTTGTCATGGCATGGTGTAACGAGCCGGGGCAAAGGTTTGACCAGTGTTCAACAATAATATTATACATATCCTTAACCATACATGATACACACTACCACAACATTTGCATTTGTTGTATTCTAATTTTGCAAATCGATCACTCTGGGGTTTTTCATTGATTCACTCCTCCTCCTGATGCAATTTTTTAGGTCTTTCTGGGACTGCAGTCCCACTATTCTTTACCATCTCCTCTAGCATTTCAATGTGCTCTAATGCTGTATGCATCTTCTCCAACCCAACTTCATGTGCTGATGCCACGAGGCCATGTCCAATCCGAACAAACCTCCAAACTCTAAATACGATTAACAATTCTGGCAGTACCGCCGCGACTGTATTGTCACCAATATATTGCAACGATAGTTCGAGTGCCAAGGAGGCAGACACTATAACAAGGTCTAGGACATACAAGAATTGCTTGAAGAACTTTATAGGCCCGAGAAGGTAAATCAACAATAGTAGCTCGACTTCGAATAACCCGAGTATAAAAACTGTCATCCAAAAGAGAATTTCCTCAGTAATATGCATCCCATGGTGAGCATGTGGGTCACACCCAGCTGCATAGCTGGTTTCAACTAACGGAGATGTACATAGACTGTGGTGTTCAGTCGAATGGGTAGTACCTTCCATTTCTTCTTCGTCTTCAAGGATTCTACGAATCTCAACTTCGGCACTTATCTGATCACCAATGGCAGGACAGCACGATACGGCACTGGGTATGACTTTGGCACACAATGGAAAATACGTCTCCAGCACTATGTGCCCGATAGTAAATAAATTTATATATTATATACGATGATTGACAGAGAGATTAAAAATGATGTCTTATGTTTGATACATGTTTTTTTTGTGGCAGAAAAATAATGGATATATAACTCACGCAGCTCAATAAAGAGAATTAGTACATCCAAACATAGAAGACAAATCATGAAAGTTTGAACGGGATGCGAATTGATGAATCTAAAAAGAAAAGTATTATATTACAATGTGCAGATGAAGATACCATTTGTTTGAGAGAGCTGCTGGACGAAAATGCGACGAATACAATAATTCTATATGAACGACCAATAACATGGAGATGTACACGTACCGTAGCGTCTTGAACTGCCATGAATCTTCACTCCATCGACTTTTGGCATGATGCAATTCATCGGCAGTGCTTGGTACGGCAAATCCTCTCACGGAGGAAGGAGCAGCAGTGACGGGGGTAGCAGCAGTGCTGCCCTCTTGGACACATACGACTGCTTTATGTACATCATCGTTGTCCTTGAATTGCACCATGGTAGGGCGAGGAAGATCGTGCTGGTTTGACGTATCAGAATAATATATCATCAAAGACGACGAAGAAGATTTTACGTAGTTTTTACCGTAGATATCACCCAAATCACAACACAACACCACACAGACACAGGAACTCGAGTATCATAACGAATATCCAAACATGTCCTCGTCGTCGTCATCGTTGTCGTTAGCACGAAGGATGATACAAATAGTCACAGTCTTCATCGTCGTATCAACAAGGCACTGCTGTCACGCATTTCAAACATCTTCATCACCATGCCTTAGTCTTACCAAGCTTCGGCGGACATCACCATCACACCCTTCATCATCACTACTACAAATGTCAGCAATGACAATGAGTAATTCCGCTGGCACACTGGGGAATTTACATGGTCAATCCTCGTGCTTCTTACCATTATTACAGAATGATGAAGATTATATAGCTCCACGGATTGTTCAGGTACGTGTGTTGACACACCATATAGAATTTGCGGGGGAGATACACACAAAAAGCCAAATGATTTATTATCATACAAAAAATAAACAATTAGATGACGATCAGAGAATTTTCATTCTATGTTGAGTATTGTGATAAGGGATTTATATGATGGCTATATTTAAAACATTTTCTCGAGGATGCTTATTTGTATGTGTGCGGATAATGCGTTTTGAGATGGGCTTATTTTTTTGTACTCATCGTCTACCAACCCACGCCATTGTCCTATCGTTTTTTTTAGATTGCAGGTGCCTATCCTGGAGTTGATATACAAACCTACATGGCCGTATCATCGGACCCCTCGGCCATATTAGGTCAATGGAATTATGACTTCTCTGACCCCGATGGACCACAAATGGGCACAGTTGCATTACCCGGAATGACATCAGTCTATGAGACCGAAGACCCAGTTGTTATTATTGCCGATCATATATCATTGGGCGTGAATCTCCCACCGGCTATTACCGAGCCGGTAGATTTGATTGTGTTATGCGATCGTGCACGCACAAACTTTGCCGAACGACGATTTTTAGTACTCGAAATACAAGATACTACTACTACTCCGGGGATGTTAACTATTGCTGCATTCGGGAGTAAGGAGGAGTTGCCAATGAATGCCAATATTGTGGGGCATGTTACATTAGTACAAATCCCATGGTTGCCAAATATGCAAAAGAAGAAATCTGGTTTCATGGAAGAGGACGAGTTGTTCTAGTCGTAGCAGTAAAAGTAATTGGGAAACGGTGTAAGCATATTTCAAAATACAAAACGTGACTGTAATAGGGAGAGGTGACGAAATCCATCGATCTTTGTAGAGATAATTGAGAGAGAATAATCTTTTATTATGTGACGCTCTTCTGTGATCCTCTACATTCTCATCTGACGTATGAACGCACAAATTCGGGAGGTAGAAGAAACGGCCACACATTTTCAACCACATGATCGGCTCCACAACTGACGCGACACTGAAGTCTAAAATCTGATGGATCCATTTTCAATTGCTTTTTGCCTCTACTCATCGCCTTGCTGTGGTCCCTGCTATCATCGAACTTTATCTTCCACAATGCAAGTTCCAACAGCGATGTCATTTCCTTCAAACTCCGATACTTGGACTCATAGTACTCAAGTTTGGTAAGCGTCTCATCACGCCACTCTTCTCTGTCGAAATCATCCTTGTTGTCACCCATCCAATAATCATCCATGACATCTCGAAAATGCTTTACGCCTATTGCATTTACGCGCGTTGCAATGCTGCATCGGGTGAGAGAGCAAAATGTCTTTGGATTCGCATGAAGTTCATTCCACTCTGTAGGTACAGCCAACTCCCCAAGAATACGATCCCAATCAATATTGTATCCCGGAGACAATGCGTGTTGAATGTTGAGCAGATCCTGCATTACAACCTTTGATACACTAGCTCTCCCCAATGTTAGTAGCATGGCATTCCAATCAAATTGGTGATTTGGGAAGAGAGATTGATAACTATCCACAAGGAAAACAAACTACCTCACTTGGAGCATCCCCCCATATGGCATATAGAAGTGGTGTGGCCCTCCATGAGTCTTCGACAATCATGTTGGCAGGGTATTTCTCAACCAACAGTCGATAGAGCTCAAGACACTGGACAGTTGAGCATGCCAAAATATGAAGGGGTGTCATGCCCAAACAGTCCTGCTGCAATCCACTTGGATCTAGCTCATGCTCACCAATGATACTTGCACTGTGGATACCCTCAGAAGTCAGAAGTCACTGTATTGTAGTAAGATATGAAGTACATCTTGCTGTGAACTGGAAGCTCAGCAAATCGAATCTTGAGTGCGTTCACAATTGCCTCTACCGTGTCAAAAATTTGTAAAAGGTCCGTGCAGTAAACAAATGCATGATACATATCATGTACATCGACCAAGGTGTTGACCGAGAGTGCAACATTTCGCAAGGAAAAGCACCAGCCGAACGCTTGGTCTTCTATTTGAATAATACTTTCTGTGAACTCCAGGGAAAAAATGTTATTACAACCGTTGAACATATCGCCAGGAATTATGGTAACGAGTGGAGGACATCTGAATTTAGTAAACTTTCTGCAACCGGAATATGCGGCATTTCCAATGCTCCGGACTCCATCTGATAGTTGTACTTCCTCCAACTGAGCCAGACGTGCGAATGCTCTTTCTGGTATCACTAGCACGGTAGGATCGATCCGGACACGAACAACATCTTTCGGAACGACAGCTCCTTCTCCCACGCGTGTAGACAAAGACTGCCATTGTGGTGACGAGGTGATCAATTTTCAATTTTGGCCTTGTTCCAGTTCCCGCGCTTGGAAGCGGTGGCCACCTGTGGCCACAACACGAAGCTACTCGATGTCCACGAACCATAGAATCGCAGCATTATTGCTAGTTGTAGACAAGACGCTGCACTTGAAAGAGAATTGAATACAAACCTAAATGGCAATGCCAACTGGGTTCAAACAAAAAATGACGATGATGTTGGGTACCGCACATAAAAGGCAGCGCTGCAATATCAGTCTACGGATGATATAATATCATGGTGACTACGACTAATACAAAGATATCTACATGTTGTTTACCTGTCCAGCTCCACCTTCGCGAAATTGGGTACTGCTCACGTCGCTTACCGCCAAAACGATGTCGTAATTATTTACAACGTCAATGGATGGATCGCATGCTAAAAACTGCAAAAGGAGGAGGAGCACATACCGACAACAATGACAATAATGATGATGATGACTTGGGTTGTTTCATCGCCACGCATCCAATAACTGCCCAACGCATGATGACAACGACGACCAATGCCTCGTCTCAATGGAATGCGTTACAATATTCTGCGCCCACGTACTACCACAATACAGACCTCAACAACAATCCTATCGCGTCATCGACATCCGCGTCTATCGGTACAACGAATGGCATTTCCAACAACAATAGCAGCTCCAATGTGAATCAATTATTGCATACTATACAAACATGGAGACCATACACACGCCGTCGTTCTATCCCCTTCTCAAAACTATGTACTCCGTATTCAGATGCTATATTAGCATTAGATCGAATGGGTGGTTATTTGATTGGTGTTGGTGGTGGTGGCGGCGGAAGCGGTGGGAGTGATGATGATGATGATGATGGCGAAGATTCAATGACACCTCCTTACCTATCAATTAAATTCTATGGTGTACCAAGTCCAGCTCGGTTACATCAACACCAGCTGTTGATTCAGAAGAACCAGGATGGCCGCGTGAGAAAAAGATCAACTACATCTAAACGAAGCACAATATCACCACTTATTCATACAGTTCCATTGTTATTCAAAAAGTATTCCCAGAGCGAAAATAATTCACCATCTTCGTGTATCCTCGGTGGTCAGCAGCAGTACAATGAATATGCATCTCCGGTAGCAGAAATACCCATGCAATTTCTTTTTAGTGATTGTGGATCATTGGGTATTGCCTTCCTTTATCATAATTCAATAGCAGCAAATATTTGGACACGACATGGCATGTTGTCAACTGCATTGTCAAAATCGAGTAGTGTAGGGCAAGTGAACGAGGAAGACAATGACGGCAGCAATATTATAGGGACGATTATTATCTTTGAACCACCGAAACGGGGAAGAAGTGGTGTGAATGATAGTAGCGTCAGTACTAGTAAAATGACCAAATCTTTTCGTTTATGTAATGTTACAATAGCCGGATGGAAATCGTTTACATTAAGGAATGCATTATGGCCTACGACTGTCATTCCAACTAAGAAGATAGGAAGTTGGGATGATTCTCGTTATCTATGTCAACATTTCCGTCGAGCACTCTCAGCATACGTTCTCTTCAATGATGAAGATGATGGTTTTCGTCTAACTTGGGTAACAATCGGAGCCATGGGTGAACACGAAGAGATGTACGATGTACAGAGCTTCACATGCACTTCAAGCAAAATTCATCCATCACGACATGATATTATTGCCACACCGTCGGAAGGGTTTGGTTGGCAGGAATGTTTGACTGATTCGGAGACGGGTTGTCCTGCCCCTGCTCCTATTAATGAGTGTAATGCAACTGAGCATTTGGATGGTGTGAATGTAGCATATGAAGTGTACTTACACATTGATGCACTACTATCTGACATTATTAGTCGAAGACGACGGTCGTCATTATTCAAAAATAGTCCCTATCACAAGAATTCAGTATTCTTCATGCCCAACTTTTACTACAACCTAATCAGTGCATCAATGGATATATTTAAAGCATTGCTCATTGTGACATTCTCCAACAAGGAAAAATTGATGATGCACAATACCACAAAAAGTAAAAATGCTCCATCGGCATTAGGTGTATTTGTTGAATTGAATTTATTCGATCAATCATACACTGAAGTACAATGGGTACAACATCCTTCCTGTTTTGATTCCTCATCAATGAAACAGTGGTGCAATATTTTGGCCGTCAATTGGCGCATGAAAAGCTGTCGTGTGGGAATATTCTGTCTTGATAGCTCTGATATTGGTCCACATCTTGCCAATTGGAATTGCAATACTCATGAATGCAATGTTGATCAGGACATGTCCGATGATTGTAATGTAAAGCTATGGAAACGATATGTCGAGGAGAAAAATAACGACAGCAAGAAGAAAAATATTGCTCCACCAAAAGACATATCCATGACATCACTTTACCCATACTGTGATGTTATTACCAACCAAGCAGTACAAAATTCAATCCCTGTCAAACGAATTGCATGTCGAAAGTCACCAATTGAGTTAACGTATGGATGATTAATCGAATTAGCTGTATTATTTATCAACACATTCATTATTCCAAGTTTCTACACGGAAGAAGAACTACCACATGTTCGTAAATTGATTGTAACTCAGTACTAGCACACGATTTTCTCGAACTAGTCTATCAGTAAGATATACATCATTTGTGACTACCAAATGCCGTAATTCATCTCTATCTCTCAATTCACATTCAATAACAGAATTAATACTCTTCTCTCGCCGTAATTCACGTGCAATTGCCAAACTATTCTTATGTAAACCCATTGTTAATGATGATAGACACAGTGCACCCTCATTCGGTCTACGTAAATGAAGCTTATCAAATAGTCGACGATGTGTCTTCGTCCCACCAGCCTTACGTCGAATAACTATATAATGCGAAAGTACTTCGGCATCATTGTCAGTACAGTTCGAAAGTATATCAATAACTTCCTCGAGAGATATAATCCTACGTTCTGTATCGGAATTGTTGATTATGTTCGAGCTACTTTTTCCACCATCATTCGTTGTGATTTTGCACAATGAAGTGGTATAAACTAATACATCATCGGTAGAGTCTCCACTATCAGTAATTTCAATCATAATTGATCCACCATTGTTACAAGTACCACTCGGAGACGATGACGACGACGATGATGACGTGTCTATACGAAACTTCCACGTTTCGGCACTACCCAATTCTTCTCGAATACTATTATTACTATTAATACTACCAGGAGTACTATTGTTACGAACATATTTCTTTAAGTTTTCATACTTGGCACCATCAAACATGATAGTAATACTATCAAGAATGGTAGATTGTGGTGACCAAAGTGCCGATTTAAATATTGGCATCCAATCAATAATGGCAGTAGAAATGTTGGTATTGCTTGATGTTTGATATCCACCACCATTATATTGTTGTTGTTGTCGCATTCGAGATATAATTTGAAAGTCATCGGAGGGTACTACTATTATTGTTGTGTCTCTTCCATCGTGATTATTAATTTTGATAGTGGAATTGTTGCCATCATTGTCGTTGTTGTTATTGTCATTGAGATTAGCATTATTGCCAATCATGTCATTAAAATTCACACCCCGACAACTGATTGGTAAATTACAACCATCTAAATACATTTTCAATGGTTTTCGTCGTGGCTGTTGTCGTGTATCCAAGCCATCATGCCGTCGTCTTAGCAGTGGATAGCCAAGCGAGCGTTCCCATTCCACATGTTTATGCCAATACAAACGTAGTGCTGCGGCGGCATCCTCGACACTCGAATGACCAGCTATTGGTTGCTGTTGTTGCTGCTTTTGCTGTTGTATATGTATACCCAATTCCTCATTAGTTAATGTCGATAACTTTCTTGGATATAATTTTTTTCGTGTTTCACGTTGATATGGCTTGTAGGTTGACGTATCACGAATGTTACTTATTGGATGAGTAATTTCTAATACATCAAAATCATTAACTAATCCATGTCCAACCACAATCACATTCTTACCATTGATTGATGCAAATAATTGTGATATATCGTGTTTGCATGTCTCGAATGTTACAATGGGTATAGTTGTGCTATCATTATTATTATCAGACGTTGACGAAGAGGATGGTCGCTTGGCATATGTTTCCTTTGTTATTCCTGACCACTCAGTTCGATAATCAGTAACTTTACGTCGTGGGATGACATACTTGTCATACAGAATGATTAGATTTGTATCAAGTGGTCCAGTCGGTGCTTTCCTCCTGTGTCTTTGTTTTTCGAGTTTGGGATGTGTCAGTTCGTTTGAAGAATGATCATAATTTGCAAAGTCAGTTGTATTATCATTCGTCGTCGTTGTCAAGCCTCCCTCGTCTACTTTCACTGACGTGCACGTTGAAACATTCTCCTCGACTACATCGTTCTTATAGTTGTCATCTTCATCTTCATCATCGTCATCATCATCATCATCACCATGTTCATTTGGTACAAAGTCAAGTGTAACAACTGAACACCGTGCCAGCATGCTATCCTTCCCACCTCGTCCAGCACCGACCATTTCACAATCTAGACCAATAACGATTGTGTTACTGTAGTATTCATCTAGTGAATAGGCGCCACCTCCAATATCGGAGTATGATGCAAATGACGTTGACTTAGACACTGCATTATCAGTCTTTGATGTGACGAACACAACAAATTGAGTGATGAGTGATATTATATATGACCGAAAATACGAGCACAGATGTTCCAATGCGGATATTATGAACAGCAAACGATGATTATCGTCATTGTTGTTAGCATCATTATAAAATTCCTTCTTCCCCCGCTTCTGTTGATAATTCCGACGACGTTCGCGACGATTACTACCCCCTCTACAGCCTGCTGTTGAATTCTCACCGCGGCCACGATGATTATTATTCGTAGCACGAGGATATGGATTATACTTTGTTGCGGCCATCGTCACTACTCGCTCTTCTTCGTCCTCCTTCCATTGACGACGTCGCTGTTGCACTCTTGCAAACAATGCAATTGACACAATTGCGACAGCAATTAGCAGTAGCAGGGCCATTATGTTCGTGAGTGTGAGGATAGAATTTTTTTAGGTTGATTCACCCGTGAACAACTTAGAACAAAGTATGAACAAAAGTAGTACGACGTCCGAGGCAACAGCAGGAATGCTACAGATTCAGCCCAGTCCGTGCACGCTCTAATCTGCATCCCCCGTTTTGGCGGGTTCAATCCCCAGGCCCTGTAGAAGAAGATGAGAGACGTTCCGAGTGCCACTGCCAACGATAGATCCATACGCAACAATCAACATCATAGAGATGTATTATTACTTGGAGTGCCGAGATATGATCAACGCTTCAGGGGGTGGTGGTCACACACAATGATCAATTTGTGTGGATCATTATCTTGAGTATGGGCTCATTTCGGACAGTTGAAACCCACCGAAGAATGTGGATCATTATC
>Ga0247834_1003185_pt1 | contig 22727 bp, 19 predicted proteins | sample LaCruzMarch2015__8_FD_187118 | JGI IMG/M metagenome (GOLD analysis project Ga0247834, IMG submission 187118) | Freshwater microbial communities from meromictic Lake La Cruz, Castile-La Mancha, Spain - LaCruzMarch2015_12m | ecosystem: Environmental > Aquatic > Freshwater > Lake | place: Spain...
TTTCCACTTCGTGGGAGATTGTTGAGGCGTCGTTTAATTGCAGCACAGTTTCACTTCTTCTTCCTTGTGTGATGAGATGGCTAGGTAGATACTCGCACTCACCGTCGTCGACGAAGGTGATAAGCCAGGGGGGACTTTTGTAGAAAGGGCGGCGCCCTTTCTCACACAGACACCTCACAACATCAACAACAACACAGGAGAATCAAAAAGGAATACATTAGCTATCTTTGCATGCCGTCACAGCAACAAAATAATAGAAAGAAGGTAGCATAATAATAGGTATGATGATGCGAATAATGTCACGTAGGGCTCAGGCCCTAGCCCGAAGACTTGGTAGCAGCAACAATGATAAAAAAAGCCATAAGAATAGCAATACTACTACTACTAATATTCCAAAGCCGGCAGCAGCAGAGGTACCGTGGCCGGCATCCATCCGATACGCATTCTACGTAGCGTGCATGCTGGCCATACCCGGGAGTATAGGTCAGGCATTGGCATTATCGCCACGCTTGCGTGAATCGCTATTGACGATGGGGGACGACGACTATGTCATTGTTGACGATGATGAAGAGTACGATAATGCCGATGAAGCAAAAAGCAAAGATGGAGGAATTGCAATGACGACAAGAATGATAAACTATGTTCGATGGTACTGGGGCAAGGAAGAATACGTTCCTCCCATTGATTTACAATTATACTACAACAACAGCAACAACAACAATGGTCTAGCCACTCCTGGTTTTCGTAACAAGTGGGAGGACGATGATTATTCCTCCTTCTTACATTTGATTGGTTTATATCCTACCGAAAAGACGACGAAAGAGCGGCATCAGCGGCAGCAGCAGACTACGAGGTATGATATACCTATGTCACTTGAGAATGAACCATGTCAACAAGTACGACAGAATCAATCATTAATAAATCAATATTTAAATACAGGATTGATTAAGGTACGATTCTCTTTACTTCCTATTGATATCGGCAGTACTACTACTCCATGCTATGAAACGGAATGCTCAGTCCCGGCAAATATCACACCGACAAAGTTACGTACTGTAATACATGGTTCTAATGCTCAAGCTGCAATACGTGATTTATTACTATCCGCAACATCTGCACAGCAAGATTCCAGTGTTAGTGCGAGTACTGACTATGAACGTATACGTACACATGGATGGATGAAAGATTGTTATTGGATCATTTCATTCCCTGATGATGATAATGCCACTGCTACTGCTGCTGCTTCTATTAATAATAACGATGATAGATTAGATACTCCAACAACAGCAGTAAAAACAACAACAACTGATGATGATGATGATATTGTTGTTATGAATGATGGCACCTTCTACTCTTCCTCTGATAATAATCAATATCGGGGAAGAGCATTGGCCTCTACTAATAACACTCCAACTGCATCTTCAGCCACAGCAGCAGCAGCGGCAGCGTCGGCATTGCACCTTCGTCGGAATACAGCTATACATTCATCATGGACATACTTTCCAAATAATACAACAACTACTACAGCACCATTAGCTTCATCACTTGGTTCGTCGTCGTCATCATCATCATCTACTACTAACAAGGTAGATGATAAACAGCTATTGATACAAAAATTACAATATCAAATACAACAAATACAAGCTGAAATTAATGATTCGAATAGTTTACGTAATATTGATGACATGCATGAAGAAATAAATATATGCAAAGATGAATTACGTAAATTAGTACCATGGTTTAAACGTTGGTCAATATGAAATGAAGAAAGAAGGTTGGTGGTTACGTGGGACAGAGTAAAGGGGAAGGGGGGAGAGAAGGTTCAATTATATTACAATAGTGGTTGGAAGAGGGGATAATAAGAATGAGAATTAGACGAAAGATAAAACAAATGATTAGTGCTGTCCTCTGCTACTTTAACCATCGCACAATCAAAAGGCGTATTAATTTCTTCTCCCAAGTCTGTTATCTCATTAAACTACCTTACAGACTTTGCGCGCTGACTCCCTCTTCCTTTTTTACCACTACTACTGCTACTACTACCTTTTCCATTCCATTTATCACTAAAACTCTTCCTATTGTAGCTTGACAGTACAGTTTGTACTCTTGATCCAGCACCACCCGTAAACCAACCATCTCGTCCACGACCACCATCATTACTATAATTAAATAACTTTACTGCATACTCATCCGGGATAGGATTTTGTGTTACATATTCATCCATTTCATCATCATCACTTAAATTAATCCGTCGCAACTTCGACCCCTCTGAGTTTGGATTAGATAAATCCCATAAACTTTCAATATTCAAGCATTTACGTGTCACATCGTCTAATATATGTACGTGTATATTATCACAATCAATTACTATCCAATCATCATCCATCCGTCCGGAGGAGCCTGGACCACCACCACCACCTAACTTACGTGCACGATTACGACTGCGTTTGTTACTGAATATATCTTGTCCACCCTCAATCCCATGCATGGCACCTAGCACATTACGTTCATTTAATTTGCGTAATTTTAAATTACGTACAATAGAATCTGCCAATGTACGTATATGTGCTGGGTTACGTCCAGTACATAGTAATATATAGTCACAACCAATACCCACACCACCACCACCAGTACTATTGACATGCTGAGGATGATTAGAGGAGGTGTTAATAATGTGTATATCAGTCCCGCCCTGTGCTAGAAGTGACATTGACAACTCGGACGTGGTAAATAGTGTATACATGTGGATGGGTATGTGACTATTCTGATGTTGGAATACTTCAGCCTGACCTGGTGTTAGTAATTGAGTGGGTGTCGTATTGCTACTGTTGTTGTTGTCTTTGTTGGGTGTGCTATTGCTCTTGCTGTTGTTATTGGTATCACCACCTAACCGCAATCGTCGTGCATGTAACCAATCAATTGTACTATCGAGAGTATCATCCGCTACCATGGAGGACGACGTAGGTGGTTCTAATACTCCCTCCTTATCATGAATGTTGTCGTTATCAATAATATCAGAAGTAGCAAAATCATTTTGTAATGCTACTCTTGTATCATAGTCTTTCCAATCAGTTGTCATCTGGTGCTCACCATGTTGTTGTTTCATCTTTTTTAATTCTTGATAATAATCATCTAACACCATGCTTCGAAATTCATTATATTCAGGTATAGTATTTAAATCCAAACTATCATCATCATCATCATCCTTCGTCCTTAGTAATGATCGATTTTTACTCATTTCCGAGGATATAATTTCCATCTCAAGCTGCGTTAATGATGGCGAATATTCAATAAGTTCATTAATAATTTCATCCTTTGTTAACCCCTGTAGTGACATTATGAATTCTTCATCATATACTAATTCTTCATCATCATCGTTGTCATTACTATTGTCATCTTCCTCATCGTCTCTCATACTGTTTGGATTATTCATCCTTTTTACTACAGTGTCGTTAGTAGTACTAGTAGAAGCAGCAGCAGAAGCAGAACTGTCTTGTGCTGCTGCTACTATGCTCTCGTATAGAGTATGTAAATTATACTCCTTTACTAATCGATGTATAACATCCATTTGTTTTGTATCATATAATTCTTGCAATATATCACCCCATGAATCAATATCACTTAATTGTACTTGAAACTCTTCATCTTCTTCTTCTTCACCCATGATTTCTTCTCTGGATGATAATGCTACTCCACTGCTGTTATTGTCGTCGTTGGTACTGCGACCACTACTATGTTTGACACTGCCTCGTCGTAGCAATAATGAGGATTCTTCTCCTCCACTGTCGTTGTCTTTGGTACTACCACTACTAACACTACGTTTAAGTAATTGTTGATTATACTCATTGGCGAGTGTAGCCTCGATATCAATAACTTCAATGATACTATTTTCGGATGGTAGGATGAATTCCTCCTCGTCGTCATTCTCATCGTCGTCGTTGTTTTCATATTGTCTTTGTTGTTGTCGTTGTTCCGTTAGTCGTAGTGATGACGATACCGTCAACGGCTCCTCCACCCCTTCCTCCTCCGACGATGCAAGAGAAGGAGGCGATCGTTGTTTCGTCCTCTTCTTCTTCGTCTTCGTCATCGTGTTGACAACTAATGGTGAATCATCCGGCGGTAACCATCCCTCATCATCATCATCATCATCCTCATCATCGTCGTCGGAATTATCGTTCGCATTAAAATCTACCAGCAATGTTGATTTTGTGACACCCCCAGTATCAGTGGCCGATGGAGACGCGAACCATCGACGTCCGCCGGGGAAAGTAAAGCGAGATTGCTTTACTAGTGGATGACGACGATGGAATGATAATGATGGCCCAATTATAATAATCGGGGCCATGATTGTATTATTATTATTGGTATTATTATAACGACGTCGAGGGATCAAAGCAGTAGCTTTCGCCGCGTTGACAATCATTGATGACACCACCGTCGTCATGGTGGTAGGAGGACGACGACGGCATGATAATATCATGGTATCGTATCGTACTATCTACCTACTAAAAAATAAAAATGATGAAGCGAATACGTACTTAAATACCTCACAACAAAAATCCAAATCCAAAAGAAGAAAGAAGAGAGAGGCGGTCGTCTCTTGCCTTGGATTGGTGTCGTCTTCATCGTCGTCGTCATCATCATCATCATCATGAACAGTAGTGGAAGCGGCGGTGGCGATGCAACAACACTCCATGAAGCCTTATTGAGCGGGAAACTTGCAGTAAATGTCGTCGATGTGGATATACGACGTGATATAACAAATAATCTCACCGCTAAAATAGAATCAGATTATATAATAAAGATTCATATCATCGGTGGTACTACTACTACTGCTGCTGCTGCTGCTGCAACCGAGTATCATGTTTCGAAACGTTACGTGGATGTTCGAAATCTCGCATCCACACTTCGGGAACATGCCATGGAGGTTGTGAAAGCGTTTGATGATGATGCCTCCTCCTTTGAATTCAAGTCCAAGGGCGCTGGAGGATATTTTAATAGGATGACGCATTACATTTTTTCCGGCAACGCCGAACACCACACGTCGATGATGCGTACATCCGATATCCTGGATGCACGACGTTCGCCCATGTACGTACGTGCCGTACTCGCGGGTATAGACAATTATTACGAAATCATCAACTCGGCGAAACGACAGAAAGGCCCGAGGAAGTATACCGACTGGCATTATGTGAGTAGTATGACGAATCTACGTCGATGTAGAATCGATGATGCATTCTCTTCTTTGATACGAGCGCTTGCTTCCGTCGACCTGACAGTAGATCATCAACTGATACCGCTACTACCAGCTCCGTTGATGTCGGTGATACATTCGTTGGAAACATTTCTACTAACGGATGTAATCGTCGACCTTGAACCGGAAGAAGGAGAGGAGGAGGTGTCACACAATATTACTACTGTCTCGGGGCAGCAGATTGCTGCACCAAAATCACCTCTATTTGGGGATGACATCTCTGATATTACCTCTGCTGCTGATGCTCCGCGACCAAAGACTACAAGGCGTAGATCGAGTATTCACGAACGGATGACGGCGGAAAGTTTTCATAGTTTTGGTGACGACGTAGAGATTGTGACGCCGTCAAAGACTACTAAGGAGGCTGGAGAAGGCGGAATAGTAGCAAGTATTACCAACTATTCAACTAACATCATAGAGAGTGGTGGATGGGAGAGAATGAAGAGTGGATTATTACTGCCTAATAATCCAACTCAGTTTGGTATCATTTTTGCATGTGGTGCCTCATTCTTTAAAGCAATTGAAGGTTGTTCTATGAATAATATCCAATGGGATTTATTAGTTGTTTTCGGTATAATTTGTGGAGTATTGGGATATCGAGTAGGATGTCACGACACGATGATAGTTCGAAGTCAAAAGGACGACATCACTGCAACGACGCATCAAGTTATGGAAAAGGATGATGACAATGATGTTGTGCATGAATCTCTCATGTCCAGGATACAACAGACCTCTGAATCACTCAGTCCTGTAAGTCGGCAGCAGCAATCAGGGGATCTCCTACGAAGGTCACTTCATTTTATGTGTGCACGTATAAATCCAGAAACTACCGTCATCCCTGCCAAGACATATTCCAAATTTCCCGAGGGGGCCAAGATTGGGTCACACAGTAGCTGTTGGAGTGTCCCTCCATGTACCAATTTTCATGTTAGGGGTCCAAACTATTTGAATGATAAAGTCAAGGTATCATCGGATGAATTTCTTTTCCCTTGTCGTGGATGTGATTTGTTTTTAACAGACAATGCCCCTATCAATATTGGACGCAATCGTAGCATCCTGGGTGGCAAATTACGTGATGTACCCACATTTATTATCAACTATCGATTACCATGGGGAGTTTTTATTTCATATTATGAAATTCCTGAACTTTTCGTTCCTTTCGTCCGACGTGGTAATGGGTATGGAGATCGTACAATGCCATTACCTGCGATGGTGAATATGACTGCTGGAGAAAGAGGTGTGTGCAACTTTCTCCTATCAGACAGTGATACAAAGAATAAAGTGTTAAAGCTAATACCAATGGTCGTGGATGGGCCATGGGTAATAAAGAAGGTGGTGGGTGGTAAACCTGGGTTGATTGGTACGAAGTTGCCTGTCAGCTATGTCTACCAACCGCCTGTTAATGGCCTTGCTGATTATTTAGAGGCAGATTTAGATATTGTATCCAGTGCAGCAGCGAGGAATATTTTGGCAGTTGTACGGAGTTATACACAAGTATTAACAATTGATCTTGGTTTTTGTATTCAAGGACAAACCAGTGAGGAACTACCTGAGCAAATGATGTTGGGTTTGAGACTTCATGGATTGAATCCACTAACAGCAGAATATTTGCATGCCTTTGAAGAGGACATGTCGACGTTTATTGAAGGCACGGTCTCGACTGCAACGTCAACGCCATAAATTTAACTCTGTATGTGGATATTATGTTATCGTCCTGATGTTACATTTGTGTATGGAATTATATTACCTTTGTAAGAAAATGTTTGAATAATTTAGAGTCAACATTAGTCTGGTGTAACTCGTATATCCTGTGTGGAAATAATTTACTCTATTCAATAGAGAGGAGTATTCAGCTCACTACCTGGATTTGTTCCCAAGAGAATAAGATCTTGTGCACGAAGCAAAATAATTTCATTTGTAACACGAGTAAAGTGTACTACATTAAATCGGCAGTCAAAGACATGCATCTTATAAATGCCCATATGTGCAATAGTACAATGGTAAATTCCTCGCTCTCTATTTTAAATGGGGGGATCATATCCATTTTCCACATACTCGGCACCCCCTTCCCCCCCCACCAGTCTCTCTCTCTCTCTCTTCAACTGCTTAGCACCCATCCACCTGATCATCTTCCATTGCCTTCTCTCCTCATATTCACTTAGTCTCATCATTATATATATATATATATATGATTGAAGAAGATCCCACCACCCCAAAATTACTGATTCAACTTTCACAATATACTTTAATCCTCCTTCAATGGTGGGGCCAAGAATAAGATGAGTGCCGCCAAACTCCCAATCCCGGCCACTGGGAAGAAGAACCCACCATTATCACCACCGGATGTGGCAATTAGGTTAGTTGCCTGTGTCACGGTCGATTCAATAATGGATCCATCAATGATCATTTGCTGTGGTGCTACTCGAGTGGTCATGGCTGTTACGTTTGTGTGTGTGTGTTTCATTATGTATATATTATATATTTATTTTTTTGTGTACAATGGGGATACACGAGAATATGGCATAGGGTAGAAAACAATATGATAATTGCAATTGTGTTAAAGAAGGGGGGGGGGGGTTGGGGGTGTGTGAGTGTGACAGTGTATAATAGAGTATAGATGGAGATTGAACGTCAACATCAGCCTGCCGCAGCCGCTCTGCCTCCACAAAGATACAACAAAGTTACTTACAAACAACCTTGTTCGAAGGTGTGACGAAGGCCGAGGCCGCGGCAATGAGGAGAGCAAAGAGGAAGAAGGAACGCATAGTGGTGTTGTTTACGACGCGGAAATGAAATGATTGAATGACGATGATTTGACTTCAACCACCCGACGTTTTAGCCCGCCTAAATTAATGCCCCCCTAACTAAAAGATTCTCCCCCCCCAGACAGCCCAGACCCTAGAGACAAGGTTAGTGCTATGTACGGATATCTTTTGGTACGCCATGGAAGCTTTACTGCTCATCAGGGTGGAGAAAGGAGGAGTGTTGTTGGAGGTGGGGTGGGAGCATCATATAAACGTCCGTTTTTTTTTCTCGGGGTGTGGATTGCATTATTTGTTTTTCGAAACTCTCTCAACGCATAATATGATATTATGATGTTGAGATTGATTACACTCACAGGCTGTTGATTATTGTTTGACGACTCTCCTCGATGAGATTATTTATTTTATGCGCATGGATGTATGGAATTCTACACACGAGTGATACGATGTACTATTAACAAACTTTCCTTGAATCCCCATCATCTTATCCAACTGAAAAATCACTCATCCGACTATTTCTATTGTCCAATCTCTACAGACTTATCAACTAAAAGTACCGAATATTGCATATAACCATGATTGCTGTACGTGCACTTACGAGGTCATCCGTGACAGCACTCCGTCAAGTACCCACAAAATCAATCCAACGTCGGTCGAACCAGACCGTACCGCGTTTTGGTACACAGGCCGAAATGGAGGCCGAGGCCATCGCACAACTCCGTGCGCGTGTCCGACGTCAAAAGGAAATCAAGGATGCGGTCCATCACAGCGAGGAAGAGGAGGTGGCGGAAATGTGGAAATGGATTAAAATCAGTGCGGTAGTTGCCGCGCCAGTTTGTGTGTTGAGTATCCTGAAGGATGTATTCCTTATCGAACACGCACATCGGAAGCATGGTCCCATGCCTGACTATATGGAAATCCAGGTGAAGGAATTCCCATGGGAATGTGAGAATTGTGCATTGTTCGATTTGGAGTGTTGGAAGAAGTGCCGTGAGGAACGGGCTGGGAATTAGTGGTGTGTGGGGGGGGAGAGGGAAAAAAATGTGAATGTCAGTTAATAGATAGGGGGGAATAAAAGTTTGGAAAGTCTCATGTATGATTTGACTATGTGATGTAAGGTGAAGTTTAGATACTTGGAATTAAAATTAGACATTGTTTAACCTACTTCAATCGACGATCCTACTCAGGTATGCATGACTGATCGAGAGATGGAGACTAAAGAGGGAAAAACAATTGAATATTTCATGTTCACAAAGTTTGGGATGTGATGCTCTCCGCTCCCCGCCTCCTCCTCCTCCCCCCCCCATCCCTTCCCCGCCGCCACCATCTTCTCAAAAACAATCAACCCTTCTCTCGGGAAAGACAGAGAATACTGCCTCCTTCTATCAATCTTTCTATCATTATTTTGCGTCCGTCGTATTTGTCGTTGTCTTTGATAAAAACTCTTTCAACAATATTACATCAGCCTTCATAGTTGCTGTATCAAAATTCAAGTTGTTCAACTCCGTAATTAGACTTCCCTCCTTTCGATGTAAATCAGCTATCTCCTTACGACCAGTCTCAAGCTTGGTCATAAATGTAGTATATTCATCATTGGTCATAACCTTCATCCCGGTATGTGCTTCGATCGTTTCGGGAGGCATGTAGGCCAATGCTGATATTAGCCTTTTGCGTGCAAACTTTGCTTGCTGTGTTTTTATACGAATGGATTTGATGAGCATCAGGAATGGTCCGCAGCGAATCATGAAGCAGTGGAGGAGGAGGAGGAGAGTGAGGGGGGAATGAGTAAATTGTCAACAAAATAATATACTCAACGTCAACAAATGTTTGGCAAATCTCTAATAGAAAATGAGAATAGTAGGAATATGTTCATTATCACTACTTTTCTTACCCGGAATGAAATGAACTTGTATGCATCAAGCGTTAATACAGTGCAAAGAATGAAGAATGCTATAACAATAGCAAAACTAACATTCCCTATAGTTGAACGTTTAGAGCGGTTCCCTGGGATTCCATCGTCTGTTGCCATCTTGGTGTTGGCTAGTGTGGGTGTGTTGGGTGTGTGTGAAGGTCACCGTTGTCTCTCGGAACAGCTTATGTAGAACAGCCTCTCCGTCTCGCTCGGAAGGGAGGCGCTACGATAGAGGCAACTAGCTACTGGTAGTGAATTGTTTCAAGCGACAACATTTTAAAATCATCATAGGCGAGCGAGGTCGGCAACTGGAGAGGCCAGCATCCATCATCTTCGTCCTCTTCATCTGATTATCCTGCCGATCATCGTCATCTCGCTTGCGATAGATAATGGAAAGGAAAGACGACGATGATGGTGGTGGTGCATCATCCTCTTTGATCTATTCAGAACCCACAGCACAACAACATGCTGCTAATGATAATGACAATGGCAAATGCAACGCTAATAGCAATGAACAAGTAATGGAGCTCAAGCCTCCAGCACCCGACGGAGATGCCAGCATAATTAATGAATACGAACGTGAGATTCATAGACTCGAACGATTAAATGAGACATTGTCGGCCAATTTGGCAACATTGACTGCTGTTGTACTGAACGATGAGGATGACGAGGAGAATAAAGATGACGAAATCCAGAGATTATCATATTCATTATCAAGGCGCAATAGTATTACCATGGATGAACTATCAAACGATCATGGACCTGCCAACACATCATCATCATCTGCTATTTCCATATCATCATTATCATCACTCATGAGGACAACACGGCACAGTAGTATCAGTAATAATGACGACAACAACAACAACAATAACAACAACTCTGAAATTATAGTAACTGAAGATCAATATTTATATAAAATATCCAAATTACAAAAGTTGAATACCAAGCTAACTAACAAATTAGATGACAAGCGACAATTTATATCACGTTTATTATCAAATATAAAAGTCGCGGCAAGTAAAATTGCTGAAGTAAGTAAAGAGAGAGATACGTGGCGTACCAAATTTGAAGATGAAGCCACAAATAATAGTAGTTGTAGTAGTAGCAGTGGTCGTAGCTGTGGTGGACAAAAAGAAATGATAGCTGTGCAAAATGAATTAACAACTTTGTTACAATTATTTAGTACCAACAAACGCAAATGTGAGATAGATCGTCATAAATTGCTAAATGCATATCGGTATGATAATGATGATAGAAATAAGAGAATGGAACGTCCCGAGGAGATAATACAGCGAGTTGTGCAAAGTTTGAGAATTGGTGATGATGTCGTCATGAAGGAGGAAACAAATAATACTATCAATGAGGCAACAACTAACGCATTCTCTGTGTTAGTTAATGACTACGATGAGACTACAGAAAGGAAGACAGATTCGACATTGCTAAATGAAAATCAACATGATAGCCATCAGCAGCAACAACAGCAACAGCAGCGACAACATCAAACCCGGCAAGAATTGCATCAGCATCGTCAAGATAAAAGTGTAGTTGACGTCAACGAACACCCACTTTGTCAGCAAATAAAGTCGTTTGATAGGAAATTGCTAAGGGAGGTAAGCGTTACTACCATCAGTAAGGAAGTTTCGCGACTGGAAAATAAGAAGAAGGATGTGGAATACAATGCCATCGCGGATGATATGGTGGTAGAAAGTGATGAATTGTCACCACCATCTATTGTTGCTAACGATGATGATGATAAAGATAAGGGAGATGGATTAAATCTGGATGGTAGTAATACGGCGTCTTGTGCAACGATACATCATGATGCAGAGTATTATGAAAATATTGGCGATGTCAAAGAAGAACTTAATGCACAAGAAGATGAAGTATGCATTGACATATTACCCTGTCGTGAGCAGCAGCACAGGGGGGGGAAGGCCGACCTGAATGTTAGAGCCACAACCTATTGTAACGAGGCGGCAGATATACCGAGTGATGTAATGCCGCCTCAAGATAAATTATCTTGTCCAGGGAAAGCAGAAGATACAATAGACGATGATACTGATACGGTGGAGGATCTTATTGTTGACTACTTATCAGATGATGATCAAGATGATGATGATGATGACATGTATGATGCACGTGAAGCAAAGGGTCCGGTGATGAATAACGACGTTGCTGATGATAAGAACGTTGCCGAGAAAAGCAATGAGAATGAGACAGATGCAATTTTTTGCAGCTCTGATGAGGCACTGCATGGTCAGGCAATTGACAACTGTGCTGGTAAGAACATTGCCAAGAAAAACAATGAGAATGAGACAGATGCAAATTTAGGCAGCACTGAGGCATTATTGCCTTTGCAAAACAACTTTTCGGGAGAAAATGCTAGTGAGGATTTTGCTGTGACGACCACAGAAGTAGGGAAAACGAATCATGATAAGAATTGCACCAGTCCAAAAGAGCTCATTGCTACAATACTAGAAGAACAATTGATGAAGAATGCGAATGAATACCTCATTGAAACTTTAGAGAAAATAAAGGAACAAAACTGCCTGAAAAACAAAGATGAGTCGATCATTTACCTACCACAACAACACGTGCAGCAATTGTCAACCAAGGCAGTACAGAACAAGGATCTTTTAGCTCATCGTCTTAGTCGTAGACAGTTGTTTCATCGTAAGGGTACATTGGAATTGTGTTTGGACGTGGCTGGTAACGCATTCCTTTCACCGGGGGATAGACAAGTACTCGTTGTGTCAAAAGATAATGATAAGTATATGGTACCAAGATATAAACCACCAATGTTACCGCCCCAACCTGCAAAGAAGGGTGCACCAATCTTCAAAAAGGGCCAAACAACAGACAATGGATATTACATATACACCTCATCGAAAGGTAATGAATATGCTGGAAACTTCAAGGATGGAAAACGTCATGGTTATGGAATTGCAAAGTATCGTAACGGAGAAGTCTACAATGGACAATGGAGACGTGGCAACCGGCATGGTCAGGGTGTGTTACATCTTGCGAATGGTGAAATATTTGATGGCGTGTGGTTAGTAAATAAGAAGAATGGACTAGGGGTGTATTACTGGACTGATGGAGAAGTAGATATATCGTGGTATCAAGATAATAATCGTGTGGAATCATTACGATGGACCAAGGATCGTAGACGGGCTTATCTTTTAGATCTTGTGTCATCAAAGAAAGAACCAATATCTCTTGTGCGGTCAGCCAGCATTGTCAAGGAATTGGAAGTGAAGCATGAACTGTTGAGAAATCATGCCCAGCTGGTATAAGTAACGTGTAATGTAGATTCATAATCACTGGACTGGGACTGCTCATTTATTTTATTTGGCCTTGGAATCAAAATAGAATTTGATTTGTATGTACATTATCATCGCTTATCATTGGTCTAGAGTTGAAAGGGACTCCTTTACTCTATTGCCAACTTCAGAGCACGAATCTTAATGCCAATGAGCTATCCACGAAAACATTTCTACTCCTATCTGTACCACCTAACTTACGAAACAACACTGCATTCCTCTGAGGGCTCTCGGGTCAGAGCCGCGCTTGTTCCTTCTGCACATCGCGCAGCTCTTCCATAATGGGAATCAATCTCGTAATTATTCACATTTCTTTATGACCACTTACATACGAGTTTAGCGTGAAAGTTTGACTCCTCTCTCATCTCCTGGATTTCGACTGTCGAGATCACAACGCCATAGCATCGTGTTCAATGCAACTACATCGATACCATAGCATCGTGTTCAATGCAACTACATCGATACCATAGCATCGTGTTCAATGCAACTACATCGATACGAATAAATGATGTTCGATATGCTGAAGCTTGTTATCATAGCAGCATGCGGCCTAGTAGTTGGCATCAATGCCATGACTTATGATAGAGAATTATTTGTCAACCATGATCTCCTGAGCGTACCAGAATTGCTTTCTGGAGATGCTGCATCACAGAGATGGCTCGGTGGAGAAAACAATGCACAATATCTAGTTTACGACGATGATGGTGTTGCCTACGACCCCTACAGCCTCGCTTGGAGATATCTAGGTGTATATATTGACTGCACTGCTGATAATGATGGAGGTAACAGTCGTGATAATCATCGACGCTTGGGCTCGCATAGCAATGATAATGGAGGATGTAATCGCAAGCTATTATGGGCTGCATACGTCGATCCCAAGTATGAAGGCAATTACATCGAAGAGTACAAGTTTTACAATATTGCGACACGTGAATGGGATAACTCGACCTGTCTCGCCTCCGGCGATCCACATCGGTGTGTCAATCTAAATTGTCATGAGCCACATACCAAGTTCAAACTTGTGGGTGTATACAAGGAAACGAATGGTCTGTATGATTGGTTTGAACAGTTATTTAAACATCAAGGAACGTGTATTTGGAATGATGAAGATGTTTATGATACAATGGAGACTTGGATGGAGAAGTTTCCATCGCAGTGTACTAAATTGAGCGTGAAGGATTACAGTGGAAACGCAATTTATATGTGTGAGTATGTTTTCGACTATCATATTTCCCAAGCATGCATTCTTTGCAATCAGAGTTACTTAACACCACCACCAATACTTTTCTATCCATACAGCTACTCATCCGTTGCCGGAAGGGAACATGACCATTGGCGTATACACAGACAATACTTGCTTGACATTATCAGAAGAAATCGATTATACTTCATACATTGTGATGTATTACGAAAACTATTATAAAGAATCTTGGTATTATCGCTACTATGGTTACAATAGCTACTGTGAGTACTCAGCAAAAGAGAGAGAATTGATGTGTAATTCTTCATTCTTCTTCCGTCATACTAACAAAACTTCGTTGTCTGCTAACATGTTTGGGATGTAGATTACCAACGCTTCTACGAAATGGGACAAGAGGCAGCTAACGGTTATGCCAGTGCTATTGAAACTTGGAATGAATACATGAGTCAATTTAAGATTTGTCAGCCATGTAAGGCATACAATCTCCAGTCGGATAAGCAGGATCAAAATAAACACAAGAGGCGAGGTCGTCGTAAGCTTGAAAATGATGGTGATGGATCAGAAACTGCAAGGTACAATTGCAATGATGAAGCCGGATACACCAATGTTAATCAATGCTACAAGTTTGAGACGAAGACGAAGATGACGATTGCTGTCGCCGAAGACTTACAAATGGCATCAGAGCTAGGGACAATACTTAGAATCAAAGCATATGGACGATGGTACGGTGAGGGTGGCTATTCATCGGAACCGGAAATTGATGTACTGCTTATGTACATCACTGTTGCCGCTTTGGCAACGTCTATAGTAGCTTTATTTGTTTGTGGTATTGTGCAATGTTGTCGTCGGTGTGCAGATGGTGCAGAACGACGTAGAATAGCTGCGTTGTTATTGGAAGACTCACTCTGCGATGACGAGGAAGCAAATTACGAAAAATATCATGATAAGTCATCTACTCACAAACCAGCCAGAAGGGGGAAACGTGAGCACCGAAGACGACAACGTCGTCGTCGTCGTCAGGCGCAATCAGCTCGTGCAGGCTTCTGGAGTAAATTGGCAACTAAGAAGACTGATACAGCGGACACATCCGGTCGTGAAATTGCCAAGTCAGTTGCATACACTCCACCACCAAGTCCAACTTCTACAGAAACGTCCGATGACAGTGTTCCCTCACAAGAGGTGGATCTTAAAGAGATAGAGGAAAAGGAGACAAAAACAACTGCTGGTAGCTGGTGGAATGCATCCAGGAATAAACAAGAATCAGCACGAAAGATTGATGTGAAAGTTATTGAGAAGAAGATTGCGGCCATGTCAACTAGCGAAATGACAGAATCGCCTGAAGCAATTTTGCCATTGAATATGCCGACACCGCCATTAACGCCAGAAGAGCTTTGGACTCCTCCATCTCCACAACGCAAGGTCCAATTAAGTATGAACGAGGATTTATCTGAAGTCCCGGCGTCTGACTTTGTTTATTTCGGTCATAATCCCTTTGAAGTGATCAAAGATAGCTCGGAAGTTACATACCATTCAAGAGTACGCGCTTATGCGGCGTCGATTCTTTCTATGGTACAGGAGAAAGAGGCGAAGCGTGCAACTACTGTGACAACGAACACGAAAGATGATACGGCCCTCAATAATGATGCTATTCTCTGCATGGATGATGAGATGGGCGAGACAGCATCAATCATTGTTGATGTGGGACAAAGTGAATTCGCATCGAGCGGTGGAGTTATATTTCAAGAGAATGATGGTGCACCTTCTGCTTCAGCCTTTTGGACTCCACTACATCAAGAACGCAAGGTCCAATTAAGTATGGACGAGGAACTGACTGAAGACCCGACGTCTGACAGTGTTTATTTCGATTGTAATCCCTTCGAAGAGATCAAAGATAGCAGTAAGAGCGGATCATCGGAGTTTCCAATGAACGATGGCTTTATTGGCGACATAAACGTGGTTGACGATGATGGTCCTTCAGATGAGTCCCAGACATCCAACGACGGGTCCGATTATTTGTGTACTTCAAGTGCAGCGCGAGAGCAATTGGATCACAGGACGTTCTTGCGAAAGTTAAGGCCAGAAAAGAAACGTACCAATCGATGATTTGGCTCAATGAACAAACCTAACACGAAGATACTTAAATCTTAGATACAATTTATGTAGAGTCAATTTAAACATTATTCCTTGTGGTACGATACGTCCAATTCTGTACAATTATTAAAGATAAGAAATATCCTTCTTTGATACTGAACTATCCTCTTCCTCGTCTTCTTCTCTTGGTACAGGTATCGTTATAACTAGATACCAACAAGTTTAAGGGCAATGTTCAAAAGCTGGCTGGCAGCCTTGAGGTGACGTTGTTCACCTTTCCCACTCGAGACGACTTCTACAGTCTCATCACCAACCATGTTCCCACTTTCATCTTCAGCTGGTTCTTCATCACCACCCATGCTTTCTCTTCCATCATGAGTAAGGCCATCATTTTTACTATCACCTGTCTCCAAATCTTTAAAGTCACACATAGTGAAGTGTCCAGCTCCACGAGAGAACTCTCTGTACGACATCGGGAATTCCACACCCACAAATCGACCCTTGCCACCAAACTCTGTTTCAAGATATGCTTGATCCTCCTCACTCCAGCTTCCGGGAGGTGTGTAGACATTATTCCTTGGTTTGCGGATTCAAAAACACGTATTATGGCATTGTTTGGATTAGTAGACAATTTAAAACGTCAATCTTACCCTGTTGCCACAAGGTATGTCTTGGGATGCATTCCCTCTCTTGCAAGAACACCTCGAAGTGCAAGAGTTGCACGAGCAATATGCCAAGTGGATGTAACAATGAAGAGATTACCAATGTCGTTCTCTTTAAGCCAGCCAGCAACAAATATTGCATTACCAATAGTATCTCTTGCCATAGGATCGACTACAATGCGATCTTGGTATTCCGGAAGAGCATCAAAAATGAGGTCTCCTTCTGTCTTTTCGGTGGCTAATGCACCACCGCTGGCGATTATGGTCGCTTGAGGGTATCTCTCAGCAAGAGCTCGGGTGGCATTAATCCTGGCGTCAAGAGCGTATCCCTCGGACGCTCCAAACACAACAACAGCAAGTTCTCGAGGATTATAATCGGCTGGAATGTCTTGGCACCTGAAATCGGGAAACAATTCCGTTAGATTTTCTGAATCCATACCCACACCACACTCTTCGATCGAAATACTTGTCAATGGATGAAGAAATTCAAGGTTCCATATCATTGTCACATCAGCAATTGCCTGGTCCACCATCCTTGCTGAATTCGGCACTACTTGGTACATGTGATCTAAGATGGAAGGTACATCAGCTACGGTTACATTTGGGATGACATTCTCATTTGAGTACATAGCCTTGACAGACAGAGCATGTGGGTCATCAGGGTCTTCTGCTAGAATCTCCTCAATCATGCGGCCGATGATATCCCAGTGGTCAAATCCCAGAGCAATATCGATAGCCATATGCTTCCCTTCTATCATGCCAGATCCTAGAGCAGACGCAATTGCTGGTATTCCACGATTAACTCTCTCATTCCATAACAAAGATGCATTGTGGAATTCTTCATAGGTCTCTCCATAACATGCTGACATATCAGGAATTAGATTCTGGTACCTGTAGGTTGTGTTGTAACAAGATCCAGGGACGTAGTTTGCACATTCTTCGTGAGCACAATCGACGATAGTATCCGCTGGAGTGCACACTTCCTCAGCCTCGGCTCGACTAAAAGCCGCAGCCACGCCAAGGACAGCAAAGTTGGATAAAAATTTCATGGTGAGAGACAGCCTTGGCATTAATAATCCGACAGACGATAAGGAAGAGGTTCCAATAAATTATCGTAGTTCACTAAATGAAAAGATCCCTGATCTGTCTGTGTGAGGAGATGATAGGGGCTTCAACCCGATTATTGATTATTCGTGTACTTCGACGCAGCAGAGCATTGGATCACAGGATGTTCGTTCTTGCGTAAGTTAAGGCCAGAAAAGAAACGTACCAATCGATGATTTGGCTCCAATGAACAAACCTAACACGAAGATACTTAAATCTTATATACAATTTATGTAGAGTCAATTTAAACACGTCCAATTTTGTACAGATTCTTAAAGATAAGAAATATCCTTCTTTGATACTGAACTATCCTCTTCCTCGTCGTCTTCTCTTGGTACAGGTATCATTATAACTAGATACCAACAAGTTTAAGGGCAATGTTCAAAAGCTGGCTGGCAGCCTTGAGGTGACGTTGTTCACCTTTCCCACTCGAGGCGGCTTCAGTATCCTTTTCCATAATCCCAGTTACATCTTCAAAATCACCAACTTCTTCAATACCTCCCGTGCTTCCACTTTCACTTTCAGCAGTTTCAGGTGGTGCACTTTCGTCAAGTCCAAGTCCCATGCAGTTTGCATAGAATGTTGTGGTAGCAGGCCAATCGGAAAAGACAGCCATGACTCCGACTTCCTCAGAGAGCACATGAAGTAGTGCCAAGTTATCACCGACTGTGCGATTTAAATCCTGCAAAGTCGACCAGTACCACCCATCCAATGCGGGAGAGTCACGTTCCAAACTCCATGCGATGATACTCAAACCGTTTTCCTTGGCAGAGGCACCATAGGGAGAGGCGATCATGCCCAGCTCACTGGTTTCGTCATACTCAACCATCATAAACAAGGGAGGGGCGACAACCTTAACACCATTCTCCTGGAGCATTTTGTGCAATGCACGATACTCAGTCTCGGTTTCGTTAACTTCGTGCAGAGCAACAGCCTGATCGCCGAAGTCGGTATTTTTCACCCAGTAGATGACATCATCAACGTAAAACGATTGAGGCCAGACTTCGCTTGGATCGATACCTGTCGATATTATGCCGGAAGTATTAATGTGCATTAAGCATAAATGTGGGTCAAATGTCTGAGTCCTCCTTGATAATCAGAAACTTTGATTACTTGCAAACTCTAACTTACCAGCCTCGACATACTCGTCAATCATCTTCTGAGCATAGATTTCCTGAGTGAATGAGCCATCGAATGGCATCTCGACACTTGCTTCCTTCATTATTGGAGTGATGTTGAGAGGCGGCGGCAACAGACGAGAATGATGAGGCAAAACAACGGATAATATAATGTGTCAAGGGCTATTTAAGACTACCTTCAATTCAGGCGTAAACTTGCGTTTGTAAGACTTGATGAGCTCAATGTACTCCTTGTGAGTGGGAATGGTATGGCACGGAGTCTGGTACAAATCGGTACGCCAATCATCTGTTCCACCATTCACAAAGTCTGCTGGATCTGTTGCATTAACATTCCCTGTGGCGTCCATCTTGGCGCACAAAGTCTTGATTTCTTCGAGTGTGAAATCGGAGGTGCAGCAATTTGGCTCGACTCCAGTTTCGAAGGGGACAGTGCACTTAGCATTTAGTTCAGGACGATTAACAACATCAGTCGTCCTATGCAAATCACACTGTGAATGACGACCTATAAATTGTTCAATAGATACAACAAGAGAATAGTTGAGAAATCAACATGACACTTATGCTAACACAAGCAAAAAGCGTTCTTACAGACGAGCTCAAGATCTTTAGTGAAGGTGACATCACACTCGATGATGCCTGCACCCATAAGGGCAGCTGCCTTGTAGCCATCGATGGTGTGCTCGGGAAACTGTAACGGAGCTCCACGATGACCCAAGGAGAAATCCGACTTGGTGAAAGTAGTTTTAGTCCTCGCACATTCCTCTGATATGGTGTGAAGCGAATAATAAGGTACAAGTAATAGTTTTACACGAGGAAAGAATAACAAAGACTGCAAAATCATACCGAGCTTATCCTTTACAGAGGAGGGTTTCATCTTGTCGAGCAAAAAGTAAGGACGGGCGCCAACATTTACGACATCTGCCAACGGTGCCGTCTCAGCTCCAACATCAGCTAGAGGGATGCTGAGTGCGGCGAGGATTGCAACGGACGAGATCTTCATGGTCTCCTATGTCTGGTATGTCCGTGTCTTCGTCAGGTCTAAATTTTGCGGGAAAGATTCATCCACTTTCCTCAATCTTTTTGACGTAAAGAAAAATGAATCTTTTTGCCTCCTCCTACTCGATCCTCCCAGTCTCTTGATGAAGTCCTCGAACGACACCACCTCGTCTGTCTTGAATCTTCGATAACCGCCACCTGCCTGTGTTGGAGGCGGGGGAAGGTGACATGTGCCCTTCTTTTTTTGTGATGGAAAAGATACCCATTGTTTGTGTGATAGAGGTTCATAGTAAATTACGAGGACTCATCTCATGGTGGCCTACCGCTTCGCCGCCTGCCTCCTTTGGGGAGCTCTTTCGACCTCCTCTGCTGCGTCATCTGCTGCCTATCGCTCCCTCGCAAGCAACACTGTCACCGTGTCCTCGGACTCGTCGGAAACTTCTGCCTCGGTCTCTGTTCGCTGTGACAACGAGGTCGACTCGACTATCAATCTGTATGTGGTATCGGATGATGATATTGCGGGTGTCATCTCTTTTGGTGACTCCGTTTCGGAGATTACCAAGGGTGCCAATGAGGGCTGCCGTCGTCTAAATGATGCCACTGATCCTGGAGATTTTGATGAAGATTGCCTGCGTCGTCTTAAGGATCTCACTGATCCTGGACTTTCCGATGACGGGACGCCCATTTACCCCAACTCGACAGCGTTCTACATGGAGAAAGTCAATGTACCTGCGACCGAGTCACTTCAGTCGGCGAACATGGGATCAGAGAGTGTATTCATCGGAGGCCAGAGGTTTGAGACTGGGTTCGTATCTCTGATGCGAACTGGAGATGAGATCGGAGGCGAGGTAAGTAGCTTATCATTTCACCAACCATCGTCATACATGTATGTCAGTTTCACGAAAACATCTTTGAAACAAACAGGTCTTTGGACGCAGTGTTGATCAGAACATGGGTACAATCATGGCATATCCGCAAGATGAAGAGGGCTTCGAGATAGCATTCACTGAGCCAACGAGTCAAATTAAGGTCTCTCAAAACCCCGATTTCACCTCAATGCTCAAGAACGATGCTGAGGGCCGCGAGAGTGACTATGTCATGTTCACGCACTTTGAGAACCCTCGTCCCAGCGTTATCTATCGCTTGAATGTTGACCTTGACAACGATTGCAGCGTCGTGGTCAAGTCCATTGAGCCCGTTGATGCATCGGAGTTTGGAGGTGCGTTCCATTCTGTCCATTATGCTGTTTCTGTTCATGACTCATCTCAGAGTATTCACACAATCTTTCTTTGTTATAACACTTAACTGATGACAGGCATTTGGATCCCATGTGCTGGATCTGTTACATCGTGGAATACTCATCTTGGATCTGAAGAGTATGAGCCAGATGCAAAGAATCTTGCTGCTAATGTTACTTATGAGGAGTTTGCACTCATGGGAACCGACCAGGCGTTCAGTGCTGCAGATATTGTGAACTACTTGCGTTTCTTTGGCATCTATTACCCGACCTACGTGGACGATATGGATCTAATCCGTTCTACATTCAACCCTTACAAGTATGGGCACGTTACTGAGTATGGACTTGATGAATCAGGTGCCACAACAGTCACCAAGTGGTACACCATGGGACGGCAGGCATTAGAAATGGCCGAGGTTATGCCTGACGAAAAGACTGTGTTCATCTCTGATGATGGGACAAACACCATGTTGACAGCCTTTGTTATGGACACGCCCAAAGACCTTTCCTCTGGAACTCTGTACATTGCCAAGTTTAACCAGACCGACGACAATTACGGAGGCTCGTTTGATATCTCCTGGATCGAGTTGGGCAAGGCCACCCAGGATGAGCTGGTCGAATTAGTCGAGGGCTTGACCTTTGATGACATCTTCGAGTATACTGATCCGACTATCGAAGGTCAGAGCTGTAGCTGTCCCGAGGGGTACACTGGTATTAACGCTGGACATAGCGGTGCAAAGGCTGAGTGTCTCAAGCTCAAGGATGGCATGGAGAAAGCGGCAGCATTCTTTGAGACTCGTCGTTACGGGTCCATGATGGGAGGAACGACCGAGCTATCCAAGTTCGAGGGCGTTGCATTCGTTGCCAATTCAAAGACTGGCAAGAATGAGGTTTATGCAGCAATCAGTGATGTGAGGAGTGGAATGGAGGACTTCATGGGTAAGGGTAAAGAGGATGACTCATATGATGTGTGCGGCCATAATGATATACGCCTCCCATACAATGGATGTGGCTGCGTATATCAAATGGATTTGGAGGAAGTC
>Ga0247834_1003192_pt1 | contig 22688 bp, 19 predicted proteins | sample LaCruzMarch2015__8_FD_187118 | JGI IMG/M metagenome (GOLD analysis project Ga0247834, IMG submission 187118) | Freshwater microbial communities from meromictic Lake La Cruz, Castile-La Mancha, Spain - LaCruzMarch2015_12m | ecosystem: Environmental > Aquatic > Freshwater > Lake | place: Spain...
CGGCACAGGTGAGGAAATCGGCGACATCAGCGCCACTGTGGGTGGCAGTGGGACCAAGCAGTTCCACGGCGCGGGCCAGCACCAGGTCCCGCGGCGACGGCGGCACGGGCTGGACGGGTTGGGGGGCCTGGGTCGGCTGGGCGGTCCCCTGCTCGCGGCGGTTGCGGCGCAGGTCCCGGTCGGTTTCGCCGTGGTCGCTGTCGGCGGCGTCGGCGTCGTTGTGATCGCCGTCGGCACCGTGTTCAGCGCGGTCGTCCTGTTCGTCGCGGTCGTGGTGTTCGTCGTGGTCGTCGTCGGCGCCGCGCGCAGCACGGTCGCCGTGATCAGCGTGGTCGTCGTGTTCGTCGTCGGCACCGGCCGCGAGGCCGCCGGGCGCCGTGATGGCGGGCTCGGGCAGCACGTCGCCGAGAGACACCGGCGCCCGGGCTTCGGGCACCGAGGGCACATCCCCCGTGGGCCACAGCTGGTCCGGCGGACCTTCTGATGACGACGACGACGACGACGACGACAGCGATGGCGAGGACGTTTCCGACGACGGCAACCAGGACGGTCCGTCCAACGATCCGGACGACGCTGACGATGCGGATGACGCAGGCGACGGCAACCACGAGGGACCGTCTGCCGACGCCCCAAGGGAACCCTGGGCCGAATCGTCGATGTGCTCGCCGCCCGGCATGGTGGCGTCGAGGGCGCTGCTGTTGGGGGGGCTCAGGGACGGCGTGGTGGTCTCAAAGGCGTCGTGGACCTCGTGGCCCCGCCGCTTGTGCTTCTTGGCCTTCTTGGCCTTCTTGCGGGCGCTGGCCTCGTCGTCGTGGCTGCTGTGCCCATGGGCCGCAGGGGCCTTTGGCGGCGACAGGATGACGGGCGGTGCCAGAAACGAGGGACCGTCCTGATCGTGATGTTCGTGATGTTCGTGGTGATCGTCGTCGTCGACGGCGGGCATCGCCGGCGGCGCCACCGGCGCCACATGGAGCACGGGCTCTTCCATCGACTGCATCGATGACGCGGCGGACGGCGGCGGCGGCGTCAGCTCCGACATCGATGACGGCGACGACGACACCGACTCGGGCGACAACAGCGACGCTGGCGACGACAGCGCCGGGGCGGGCATGGCGAGGCGGGGCCCCGACCAGGAGTCGTCGTCGAAGGCGCCCGCGGGCACCACAAAGCCCGCGTGCAGGGGCCGCGCCGACGACGACGAGGCGTCGACGGGGGTGGGCGCCGGCAGGGGACCGTCGTCGACGGCGGAGCTTGGCACCAGCCGGGGAAAGCTGAAGCTGTCCTCGGGAGGGGCTCCCTCGCCAAACGACGGCGCCAGCACATGGAGGGACGCCTCTTCGTCCGACGGCACCGCGTCGTCGTCGGGGGGCGGCTGCATCGTCATGGTGGCCGCGTCGGGGGGCCGCTCGACGGTCAGGTCAAAGCGCTCAACAACCAGCGACGCCTCGTTGTCGACGTCAACGTCTTCCGATTCCGGCTCCGGCTCCGGCTCCTTCCCCTGGCGGGGGGAGGCTGGGGCCAGCAGGCCGCCGTCATCGTCGGCGCTGAAGTTCATGGGCGGCGGGCCCACGTCGAAGCCCGAGTCGGGCTCCGGCTGCCCGGCAGCTTCCTCGGAGAGGATGTGCTGGTCGCCGTCGGCGTCGAGGTCGACGTCGTCATCGCCCAAGTCATCCCCAGGCAGGGCCGGGGGGCGGATGGCGGCCATCAGCGTGTCGGCGCTGGGCGCCACCACGGGCAGCGCGGCGGTGTCGCCGTCGTCGATGGGGGCCGGGGCCGGGCGGCGCGCGGGGGCGGCGACCACGGCGGGGACGGCGGGGACGGCGACGGCGACCACGGCGGGGACGGCTGGGGCAACGACCGCGGCGGGGGCCGGCGGCTGGCTCTCGACGACGGGGACCGGTGGCGGCAGGGGCGTGGCCAGCTCGAGCTTTTCCTGCAGGCGCTCGGCCTTGCGGCGGGCGGCCTTGGTCTCGAACAAGCGCAGGCTGCCGACGTAGGCCGAAAAAGCCCCCAGGTGGTCGCCCTTCTCCTCGAGGACGGCGCCCAGCTTGTTGCTGGCGGTGGCCCTCGTGCGGGCGGCCATGCCCTCGTCGTCGGCGAGGCTCTGGAAGAACGCGGCGGCTTCTTCGAGGCGCTTGGTCTCGAGGGCCAGCCGGTAGACCTCGTCGACGGCGAGGCCGTCGGCGGGCAGCTTGCGGGCGGCCTTCAGGGCCTCGAAGAACGCGCGCTCGGGGTCACGCAGGGCCACTTCGCAGACCCGGGCCAGGGCCCGGCGCAGGCGACCGATGCGGGCGTCTTCGCCCTTGGCGCGCTTGGCGGCTTTCTCGAGGAGGGCCACGGCGGGTTCGCCACCGCCGGCGGCGTCGACGGCCTCGCGCATGGCGGCCACGTCGTCGACGGCCAACACCAGACCGAGCACCAGGGTACGGGTGGTGCCCTCGCCGTCGTTGAGGATGTCCCGCTGCAACAGGGCCGCGCGCACGGCGAAGCGGGAGGCGGCGGCCGGGCCAGGCTGCTCGGCGATGGCGGCGTCTTCGAGGGCCTGGGCCAGCCGGTAATGCCAGCTCGTCAGGGTGTGCTCGAGGACCCCCCGTCGACGCAGCGACGTCAGCACCAGATCGATGGCCTCGACGGCCGTCGCCGCATCCCCTCGAATGGCATCGAGGGCAGAGTCGACAGCGGTGTCGTCGTTGGAGTCGAGGGCGGCCTGCAGCGCAACGAAGGTCATGTCGGCGCGGAGGCTACACGATCGGCGTCACCAGATGCGCACCGTCACGGATCTGCGGGGGCTGCCGCTGGCACGTCTGTGGGCGCCTCCGCCGGCGCAGCCGCTGGCGCCACATGGACGGTGACGGCCTCCACCAGGTCCCAGCCCTCGCCCGACGGCGCTGGCGACGACGAAGACGCTGACGAGGGCGGCGCTGCCGTCGGCGTTGGCACGGGGGCCGGGGGCTCCACCTCGACCTCCCAGGCCTCACCGGCGGCGTCGACGAAGCCGTCGGCGCCATCCGCGGCGCTGGCCCGCAAAATGGCCAGGCCCGTCGCACAGCGCCGCAGGGCCGCCACAACCAGCACCTGCTCCAGGGCCTCCAGGGGCACCGGCTGGTCGGCGGTGACGCTGAGGACGGCCACCACCCGGGCGTTGGCCGGGCGGGCCCCACGGCTCTTCTGGAGCTTGGCGCCGCAGGCGGTGCCCTTGGGACCCACGTCGTCGGCGTCGACGCTGAAGACCGGGGGCGGCGGCGACGGCGGCGTGGTCGCACATCCACCCACAGTGTGGGCGCCGACGACGGCACACACAACAGCCACGAAGCGTCGGGCGGTCACTGTTTTTTCCCGCCGGTCGACTTGGCCTTCTGCGCCGTCGCTTTCGCTTTCGCTGCCGGCTTCGCCGGCTTCGGCGCTGGTTTCTTCGTCGCGGCCTTCGCCGTCTTCGGCGCCGCCTTCGCCGTCTTCGGCGCCGGCTTCTTGGTCGCGGCCTTCGCCGTCTTCGCCGCCGCCTTCGCCGTCTTCGGCGCCGCCTTGGCGGCCTTCGCGGCCTTGGCAGCCTTGGCCGGCTTGGCGGCCTTCACCGGCACAGGCTTCGCGATGGGCTTGGGGGTCGCCGTCATCGCCGGGAAAAGCTCGGCCTTCGCAGGCTTGGCGGCCTTGGCAGCCCTGGTGGCCTTCAGCGGCGCAGGCTTCGCGATGGGCTTGGGGACCGTCGTCGTCGGGAAGAGCTCGGCTTTCGCTGGCGCCGCCGGCAGTGCCTTCGCTGCCTTCGCTTCCTTCGCTTCCTTCGGCGCTTTGGGTGCCTTGGCAGCCTTCGGGCTTCTGGCGGGTTGGGGCAGCGTCGAGGTCCCGTCGGCACCGTCGGCGCTGTCGGCATCGTCGTCGTCGCCGGCCTTCTTCTTGCGCTGCTTCTCCGACGGCGACACCGTCATCGAGCGCGACTGCTCGAGGACCACCTTCAACGAGTCGGTGGTGCGCTCGCGGTCGGCGTCGGTGAGGGTCAGGATTTCCTGCAGGGCCTCGCCGATGGTGTCGAGGTACTTCGTGATGTAGTCGCGCTTCTTGACCTCGTCGAGTTCACGACGACGACGACGCAGGAAGCGCTGCAGGCGACGGCCGCCCTCCATCACCGCCAGGCGCATCTCCTTGATGACCTCGGGGTAGTGGGCGATGGCCTCCTTGGACTCCGATGTGTAGGGCACCCACGCCGACGCGATGTGCACCAGGATCACGAGGGGCCCCGTCGGCAACGCGCCCTTGGACTGCTGCACTTCGTAGGAGCGCCACGGCGCCGACACCACGGCCTTGGTCATCGAGCACGCCGACGCCTGGTACAGCAGGGGCACCCGGTTGGCGAAGCGGAACACCTTGGCGAGCTCGTCGGCGCGCAGGCTCTTGGAATAGAGAATCCCGCACTCCACCTGAAACGGATTGCCGCGATAGATGGCGGGGGGCCGCGTCACCGCCGTCACAAAAACGTTGTCCCCCTGCACGAGGACTTCGCCGCCGTCTTCGTCCTTCTCGATGCGCACCCGGGTGTCACCGTCGGGAGTGGGCTGGGGCACCTCGATGGGCGGCAACGTCTGGGCCTCTGGCGCCGGCGCCGCCGCCGCTTTCGACGTCTTCGAAAACAGCGCCAACTGGTCGGTTTCGCTGACCTTTTTGCCCGGCAGCTTCCCCTGCCCCGCCTGCTTCTGGGCCTTGTTGAGGGCCTGCTGTGCCGACGCTGCTGCCTCGAGGGCCGCCGCCGCATCCGCCGCCGCCGACAAGGTGCCCTGCTCGGCGTTGTTGCGTTGGGCCGCCGTCAACATGGCCTTGGCCGCCGCGGGCTTCTCGGGCGAGAGATGCTCGAGGTCGTCGTCGTCCATCAAGTTGGCGGCGTCGCCGAACAACGCATAGAGGCCCTTGATGAGGGCGGGCTCGCCGATGGGCGACAGGCACGACGTCGGCGGCGCCATGAGCTTGGTGTTCTGCAGCGTGTTGTAGAGCTTCTCGGCCTGGGGCCGGGACAACGAGCTGCAGGTCCCCGTCGGCGCGAAGCCGGCGTTGACGACGATGTCCTTGGCCATGGCCAGGGGCACCCGCGAGAAGCTCTCGCTCAAAAACGTCTGCAGATGCTGACGGCCGGCGTCCTCCAGCATGCGCTGCAAGGTGCCGAGCTCGACGCCATGGGGATGGGGTTTGATCTCGATGGGCTCGCGGGGCAGCTCGTTGACGACGCGGGGACTGTCTTGAATCTCCGTCACCGCCGGCTGGGTCTTGGTGGCGGCCTTGTTGTATTTGAAGAGCACCCGGGCGTGGGGGTTCGCGAGGCCCGTCTGCTTCAGGTAGGCCTCGACGCCGTGGCGGCCCGCCTTGTATTGGCCCAGCAACAAGATCTCGATGCTCGTCCCCGAGGTCTTCTGCTTCCACCAATCGCTCTGCTCGATGTGGTCGGAATCGATCTTCGGCATGTTCTTCGCCGTGTCGATGAACAGCTTCATGCGGTGGGCTTTTTGCCCTCCCTGCTTGCTGATGACGGTGGCGGGCTCCCCCGTCGTCATCTGCCCGTACATGACGGCCGCCGAAATGCCGATGCCCTGCTGCCCGCGCGACTGCTTGAGCCGATGAAACTTCGAGCCGTACAGCAGCTTCGCGAAGATCTTGCCAATCTCGGTCTTCGGAATGCCCGGCCCGTTGTCCTCGATGCGCACCAAAAAGCGCGACGCCTGCCCCACCGGGGTGGCCTCCACCTCGGTGAGCTCGACGGTCACCTCGGGAAAGATGCGCGCTTCCTCACAAGCATCGAGGGCATTGTCGACGGCCTCACGCACCGCCGTCAGCAGCGCCTTCTGGGGCGAATCGAAGCCCAACAAATGGCGGTTCTTGGCAAAGAATTCCGAGACCGCGATCTCGCGCTGCTTGGCAACGCGCGGCCCCTTCGGTGCGGCCTCCGGCGCGGAGTCTTCCTCAGAACCAGACGGCGTCTTTTTGCTGGGCATGGGTGACGCCATAGCACAGCGGGCGCCTTCTCTGCTCGCCCGTTCAGGATCGAGCCCCGGCTCGGCGGAACGGCTCACCCACGTCCGGCTCCCTTCGCCATAGCGGCCGAAACCACCGCCGACACGAGACCAAAACGACCGCGCCCATGGGGAAGGGCTGGGGATGGGGCCCACCCGGCGGACCCGCTCAGACTCCAGCGCTCAGACTCCAGCGCTCAGACTCCAGCGCTCAGATTCAGACTCTCAGATTCCGGCACTCAGATTCCGGCTCCAGCGGCCCTCAGCGGGCCGCCAAGACGTCGAGCACCTCACCCAACCTGCTCTGCCACGGCGGCAGGGGCTGGCCCGTCAGGCGCGTGTACTTGGCGGTGTCGAACACGCTCCACGCCGGGCGGGCCGCTGGCGTCGGGTAGGCGGATGTAGGTATCGCCTCGATGGCCGTGGTCTTCATGGGCAGGCCGCGGGCGATGGCCCCCTCGCGAATGGCCACCGCGAAGTCGTGCCAGGAAATCCCCGTGGGGCCGGCGTCGTCGGCCACGTGGACGACACCTTTGGCCCCCACGTCGAGGAGCTTCAGCAGGGCCGCCGACAACGTCGCCACCGAGGTGGGCCGTCCCCGTTGATCCGCCACCACCCGCAGCTGCTCCCGCTCGGCCATCAGCCGCAGCATGGTGAGCACGAAGTTCTGGTGGGTGGCGGCGTAGAGCCACGAGGTCCGCACCACCAGGCCGCCGTTGTCGACGACGGCGCGCTCACCCTCGAGCTTGGTACGGCCATAGACGCTGACGGGCCCCACGGGGTCGTCTTCGGTCAGGGGCCGGGTGGCGAGGCCGTCAAAGACGTAGTCCGTCGACAGATGCACCACGGGGATGCCCCGTTTGGCGGCTTCTTCGGCGACGACGAGGGGGCCGGTGGCGTTGACGCGGAAGGCGGCGTCCGCTTCCTGCTCTGCCTGGTCGACGGCGGTCCAGGCGGCGCAGATGATGATGGCCGCGGGCTTGTGCTCGTCGAGGAAGGCCGCCACCGTGGCCCGGTCGGCGATGTCTGTTTCGCGGTCGGTGACGAGGACTTCGTGGGTGGCGGCGGCGTCGGCGGCCAAGCGCGTGCCGAGCATGCCGCGGCCACCGGGGATCCAGAGTCGACTCATCGTTTGCGCACCAAAGCAAAGAGCTGCACGCCGTGGGACGAGCGCTCGAAGTTCACGTAGTTCAGGGCCGTCAACGACGACGACACGGCTTTTTCGAGCACGCCGTAGGCCTGCTCCCCCGCGAAGCGCTGCAGGGCGGCCTCGGGGCGGAGGTTCGTGGCCCATTTGGTCAGGCTGTAGAACGGAAAGCCCCAGACCCGAAGGTCGACGACGTCGAGACCGGCGTCGTTGCACCAGCGGGTCAGCTCGTCGGGGCTCGGGTGCTGCACGTGGCCGAAGTGCTTTTCGGTCTGGTGGACGGTGCCCGTGGGCGTCGTCAACACCGCGTGGCCGCCGTCTTTGAGGGCAGCGTGGATGCGGCGCAGGGCGGCGGTGGGATCGCTCAGGTGTTCGAGGACCTCGCTGCAGACCACGACGTCGACGGGGCCTGGCAGGGCATCGTGCTCGACATTGCTGACGGCAAAACGGATGTGGGGAAACGTCGCGCTGTTGGTGGCCACAGCCACCGCTGACAGGTCGACCCCCATGAGTTCGCGACCGGGGTAGCGGGCATCCACCAGCCGCAGAAACTCGGCGTTGCCGCAGCCCACGTCGAGCAAGGAGCGAAAGCGCAGCCCATCCAAAAACTGGAAGATGTGACGTCGTCGGTGCCGGGCCCCCGGGTTGTAGCGGATGTAGTCCGACATCTGGGGCCAGATGCGGTCGTAGGTGGTGCGGTTGTAGCTGGTGGCGTCGGTCATGGTGCCCGGGTCTCGTCGAGGGAATTGTCGGGGCGTTGTCAGGCGTTCTCAGGGCGTTGTCGGTCCCGTCCTCAGCGGGGCAGGGCCGCGCCAAGGAAGCTCCCGGCCGGACCGAAGAGTTCGTTGGCGGCGAAGGAGCAGCTGCTGCTCGCCTCGTTCCAGGTGAGGGTGAGGATGAAGACCGACGGGAGGCTGTCGTCGCCGGGTGTGGCAGCGTCGTTTGCGGCGAGCGCCGGGGCACCAACGACGACACGCTGGTGGTCGAGGGCGAGGGCCGGGACCAGCGAGGGACCCAGCGGACGCAGCGCGCTGCCAAAGCGGGTGGCGCGCAGGTTGTTCCCCGGGAAAAAGCAGGGGAACGCGCCGTCGACAACGGCGCCGTTGATGTGGGTAGACGGCACGATGTAGAGGCCGCCGGCGCAGTCGCCCGCGTAGGCGCGGGGGCTGAACGCATCGCACCCCGCCACATCAGCGGCTCCAATGGTGTCGAGGGGGGCGCCGATGAGGACCTCGTTTCTGCCGTCGCCGTCGACGTCGCCAATGCTCGCCACGGCGAAGCCGAAGCGCGCGTTGTTGGTCACGATGAGGGGGGCCTCGACCACGGCCAGCCCCGCCTGCGACGACAGCTGCAAGAAGACCCGGCCCCGCGCGCCATCATCGGGAGCGCCGAAGGCGAGGTCTTCTTCGCCGTCACCATCGATGTCGCCGAGCGACGCGAGCTCGGTCCCGAACGAGGGGTTGCCTGCCGGGGTGTTGAAGCGAATCGAGGCGCCGCCGATCAGCAGCGGGCTGCGCGTGGCCGAGGAGACGACAAAAGCCCCAATGGCGGTGCCGTCGATGACGAGGTTGGGGGCGCCCACCAGGAAGTCGTCGCGGCCGTCGCCGTCGCGGTCGCCGATGCGCGACAACACCGACGGAAATACCGTGCCGGCCGTCACGGTCCCGAGGTCGCCGGGGGGGATGTTGCGAAACACCCCGTCGATCTGTGCCGCAATGAGCCCGCCGGCTACCGGCGCCCCCGCCACGAGGGGTTCGCCGATGAGGAGGTCACCGCGTGCAGAGGCGCTCGTGTTGGCAATCGCGATGGCGGCGCCAAGGCCGGTCGAGCCACCGTTGCGCTGGATGATGGTCGTGCCGACCCCTGCGACGCTCGCGAAGTCGCTGGCGACGACGAGTTCGGTCACGAACGTGGCGGCGCCGCCGCTCTTGCCGACGTAGACCGCGCGCCGCCCATCGGCCCGCGCGGCCGGGGCCACGGCGAGCGCCGTCCCGAACCGCTCGTTGGCGGGGCCGTTGACCGTCTGCTGCGCAAACGGGGGAGTGTTGTCGAAGATGCCGTCGTCGGGGCTCTTCAAGAACACGACCGCACTGCCGCCGGGAATGCCGATGACGAGGTCGGGCCGGCAGTCGCCGTCGAGGTCCTGGCCAAATGGGTCGGTGCCATTGCACGGGTCGGGGTCGGGCTCGCCCTCGCCCTCGCCTTCACCTTCACCTTCGCCTTCGCCCTCGCCTTCGCCTTCGCCTTCACCTTCGCCTTCGCCTTCGCCCTCGCCCTCGCCCTCGCCCTCGCCCTCGCCCTCGCCTTCGCCTTCGCCTTCAGCCGCGCACAGGCCACCGACGCAGGTCTCGCCGGCGCCGCAGTCGTCGTCGACGTTGCAGGCCACCACGCAGGCGCCGCTGATGCAGACCTCGCCCGAGCCGCAGTCCTCGACAGCCACACAGGGCAGGCCGAGCAATTGGCAGCCGCCCAGAATCCACGGCGTCAGGAGCGTGGCGAAAAGAATGCGCATCCGGCAACCGTAGCAGGAGGTCGCCGTCATCGCCTGCTCTCAGGCAGGGCAGGACGTGGGCATCTTCCCTACATCTAGCAGCATCTGAAAGCGGCGCGTTTTCAATGTGTTGGCGCCACGACCACGGCGGCTTGCCCGCCGCTCGGCGGCGCCCTAGCGTGCGGGGCCGTCTCCATGCGGAGCGGTGAACGATCACTCCACCGAGGCAATCACCATGGGTCTCCTCTCCCGCTTGATGGGCGGCGCACCGGCCAAGAAGGCCAGCGACGACGTCCTCCTCCTGCACGGCATGCTGTTGATGGCTGGCGCCGACGGCAGCATCGACCAGAGCGAACTGTCCACGGTCCAGGGGTTTTACGACACCCTCCCCGAGTTCAAGGACAAGAAGTTCGACGACCTGCTCTCCCAGGCCAACCGCCTCGTGGCCAAGCACGGCGGCCTGAAGGACAGCATCAAGGCCCTCGGCGACATCGAGAGCCCCGCCGTCCGCAAGAAGTGCTTCGTCCTCGCCGCCGACATCGCCATGGCGTCGGGGGACATCGACGAGGCCGAAGACAAGCTGCTGGAAACCATGCAGCGCCTGCTCGGCATCGACGACGCCTTCGCCGGCAAGGTCATCGAGGTCCTGCAGACCAAGTACGCGACCTGAACGCCGCCTGATCAACCGCGCCAGCGGTTGACTGGCATGAACATCAAGCGCGAAGCGCTTGATCTGGCCTCCTTCTCCATCCCGGGAGAGGGGGGCTGCGGTCCCTGGAGCGCCCATGTTTGGTCTGTTCAAGAAGCACACGGCCATTGGCAGCAGCGACACGCGCACGGGCAGCGACGCCGACACCGTCGAACAGTTGACGGTGCCGTTGAAGGCGACGCTGAAGCCGCCGCCGACGTTGCCACCACCGCCATCCCATCGGCTCGAAGAATTGGCCACACTGGTGCAGTCCCGGCGGGACCGCATGCTGCGAGCCAGCCTCGTCGAGGACAGCGGGGTCAAGCTGGCCCAGAAGAAGCTTGAAGAGCAGACCAACGGCTTTGGTCTGTGGGGACGACGACGGCTGCTGACGGGGTCCCTGCGGGTCCAGCGGGGCATGGTCCCCAAGCTCGAGCGGGCCTTTGACGACTGCCGCCGCATCCTGGGCTTCACGGCCCCCGTCGAGCTCTTCGTCAAGGCCGACCCGACCTTCGGGGCCTTCATGATGAAGTCCCCCACGGGCCCCCTGGCCCTCGGCGTCACCGCCAAGCTCATCGAGGGCTTCTCCGACGCCGAGCTGCGCCACGTCATCGGCCACGAGCTGGCCCACGCGGTGTTTGATCACAGCGCCCTGCCCATGCCCCTGACGGCCCTCATCGAGGACATGGCGGGGGCCATCGTGTCCCGCCCCAAGCAGCTGGAGCTGTTTTTGTGGTGTCGGGCCGCCGAACTCAGCGTCGACCGGGCCGGCCTCGTCTGCGCTGGCGACGTCGAAGCCGCCGCCTCGGCCTTCATGAAGCTCAGCTCGGGCCTCGATGGCTCGTTCCTCGGGACGCTCGACGTCGACGCCTACATTTCCCAGGCGGCGTCGATTGCCTCGGCCCCCGTGGCCCGCCGCAAGCCCCGTGACGACGACGACTCCGTCGAAGCCTTCAACACCCACCCCTACCCGCCCCTGCGGCTCAAGGCGATGCTGCTCTACGCCCGCAGCGACGCCTACTTCCGGGTGCGGGGCCTGGTGCCGCCCGCCGACGCCCTGCCCATCGGCGACGTCGAGGACAGCGTCGAGGCCGACATCGAGCTGATGGAGACGAGCTACCTCGAGGAGAAGGGCGAGCTGCCCGACCTCCTGCGGCGGGTCCTCTACTGCGCCAGCTTCGTCACCGGCACCATCGGCACCCAAAACGCCAGCGGCGAGGAAGCCCTGCCCGACCGCAAACGCAAAGCCATCGTGGCGTTGCTGGGCACCGAGGTGTTCTGGCCCAGGCCCGAGCAGGCGGCCTTGACGACGGAGCTCGACGACAAGCTCGACCAGGTCAAAGAGAAGGCCTCGCGGGTCTGGCGGCTGCAGCTCGTGCAGCACCTGACGGTGGTCATCGCCGCCGACGGCACGGTCACCGGCGACGAGCGCAGCGCCATGCACGAGATCGCCGGGCGCCTGGGCATCGACGGCCGCGTCGTCGACGACACCCTGCGGGCGGCGTCCTCCCCCTTCGTGTGAGCCCGTGACCTTCCGGCTCGTTCCCCCGGATCACCCATCCGTCAACTGACCGAGGCCCGGGGACGGAGGGCCGGCGCTGCCGATACTTGGCCCGACGGGTTGGGAGGTAGACGGACCACACACCATGAGCACCATGAACACCACCGCCGACGACACTGTCGCCAAGAGCGCCTGGACCCTGGGCGCTCACGGCCCGACGGCTTCCCCAGCACCGGCGACGCCAGCCAGCCACCGCAGCCTCCAGCCTTCCCAGGCCCGGGCCTCGTCGGTGACCTCCGGTGAGGGCACGCCCATCCGCGCGCCCAAGACCCCCTCCACCCGCCAGAGCGCCACCAGCGCAGGCCCGACAGGCCCGATGGTGGCCCGTCCCGAGCGCCGCTCCCTGGCGGGCCAACTGCTGCGCCACAGCCTGGTGACCCCGGAAAAGCGCACCCTGAAGCGCATTGATGCACTGCGTCAGTCCATCCTCCACGGGGTCGACGACGACGGCGTGGCCATCGACGCCGACAGCATCGGGTCCCGCGTCTACGACCACCTTCGCCAGGACCGGGGCCTCACCGGGGCCGTCTCTGCCGACGGCTTCATCACCCTCGCGGGCCTGCTCCTCGACCGCACCAGCCTCACAGAGACGGCGGCCACCGTCATCGGCGGCTTCCTGCGCGGGGCCGGCGGCATCGAGCGCGGCAGCGCCACCCCCGAGCGCGTGAAGGCGGCCCTCGCCGCCCTCAACGACGCCCTCTACGACCTCGACGCGCCCCAGGCGCCCATCCCGTCCCTCGTGCGGGACCTGAAGATCGAGAAGCGCGACGGCGGTCTGCAGGTGGTGGCCGTGGTGCGGGTGCACGCCGACGACGCTGCCGCCCTCGACGCCCTCAAGCTGGAACTGCGGCGGGCGGGCTACGGCGACATCGACGTCCGCGTGGAGCGCCAGGCCCCTCCCGCCCCCGTGCGAGCCAACCGCTGACCACGCCTTCCAGTCCCCCGGATGAGCCCGGTGTCTCCCTCGTTGCCGACCGCCTGCCCCCTGCACCGGGGGCACGCGCCGACAGCGCGGGGGACGTCGTCGTCGACGCCTCCTTCGATGCCGGCGGCTTCTACTGCGAGCATTGCTTCTACACAGCCACTGTCGCCGCCGGGCCCGGGGCGACGGTGGGCTTTCTCCACGTCCCCCCCGACGTTTTCGGCCCCCGGATCCCCCAGGCCACCCGCCATCACGCCACCCGGGCGGTGGTGGCCGCCGCCCTGCGGGGGCTCCTCGTCGACCCGTCTGGCGACGTCGACATCCTGCTGACGGGCTTTGAGGCCTGGGGCGAGGTCACCCGCAATCCGAGCGGCGACTTCGTCGGCCACGTCGCCAACATCGATGCCGTGCTGCAGGCCCTGGGCAACCAGGCTCGTCCCCGTCGTCGTCGGCGGCTGGCAGGGGGCTTGGCTGGCCGCAGCGCCTCCATTGACGGGCGGCGGGTCACCATCTGGCCCGTGGTGCTCCCCGTCGACGATGGCGCCATCGATGGCGGGCCCCGCTCGATCCAACGGATGATGGCGGCCTGCCGACCGCAGGTGGTGCTGTCCCTCGGGGTCCACCGACGAACGGACCGCTACCGCGTGGAGTACCTGGCCAGCAATCGACAGCTGCGGGTGGCGGGCGACGGCTTCGCCCACGACGTCGGCGTCACGGCGACCCACAGCTTCGCCAGCAACGACGCCCTCGCCCGGGCCATCGTCAGCGGCTGGCGTTCTTCTTCGGCGACGGCTTCTTGTCTTTCATGATGCTCGACGGTGGCTTCATGCCGAACAGTTCGGCGAAGGCGTTGGCGAGGCGGACCGCCTGAAAGTGGTCTTCGATGTTGCGGGCGATGGCCTTTGAATTCTGCAGGCGCCCCGACGTCAACGGCAGCGCCGGCTGGGACGCATCAAAGGGCGTGACGTCGATGCTGGCGTCTTTGTAGATGGTGATGTTGACGAGGGCCGACACCGACGTGTTCTTGCGGTCGATGATGCGGGCGGGCAGGCGCATGAGCTGAATGGGGAAGAGCTTGGGGCGATAGCGCAGGCCAATCAAACAGCGGGCGTCGAGGCGGCCGACGGCGATGGTCATGCCGGCGGGCTGCTCCAGCTTCAGCTGCATCACCTGGGCCGGGGCGGCGAAGTCGATGAGGCCCACGCGCTTCTTCGGCACGTAGACCTGGTTCATGCCCGCGAGGTAGTCGCCCAGGTTGGGGCGGGTCTCGAAGTGGGCAAACACCGTCGGCACGATGGTCATCCAGCTCGTGATCGGGCGCTCCGTGCGGGGCTGCAGGGACTGCCCCTTCTCGGTGGCCGTGCACAGGTAGACGGGCTCCGGCGTGCCCTGGGTGTCGCCGCTTTCGGGGGCCCCGCCCTTGCGTTGGGCCTCACGCTTGGCCCGCAGTCGGGCCGCAGCTCGTCGAGCGTTGCGTTCGGCGATGCGCTTGGCCCTCTCGGCCAGCCATTCGGCCCGCTTGGCGTCGCGCTCGGCGATGCGCTGCTTGAGATCGCTGTCGGTGACGGGGGTCAGCGATGGCGGCGGCGGCGGCGGCTCGTCGACGATGGGTTCGTCGGGGATGGCGGGCTCGTCGGGGGCATCGGGTTCGTCGGGCGCATCGGGCGTCTCGGGCTCGTCGGGCGCGTCGGGTTCGTCGGGAGTCGGCTTGTCCTTCGGGTCCGGCGTCGGCTCGTCCGGGGTGTCGGGAGCGTCGACGTCGGCCTCGTCGGGGGAGTCGACGAGCTCTTCGGCGGGCGGCAGGGGGATGGACTCAAACTCCATCGTCACCGGCAGCTGGGTGATGCTTTTCACGGCCCAGAACGAACCGGCCATGGGAATCGCGCTGTGGACCAGCACCGACACGATGGCGCCGATCACCAGCAGGGCCCATCCAGTCCTTGCGGCGTCGGGATCCCACGGACGGGGTGTTTTGGGCGGCACGACAAGGGTCACGACGGCTGCATCCTACACGGCAGAAGGGCACCCACCAGCCCGCCGATGTCAGCGGGTGTCGGCGGATGTCGGTGACGCAACCACACCTGGTCGACGCCACGCACAGCAACGCGCTTGGACGCCGCCCCAGGCCCCGGGATTCTTGCTGCGGCCGTCGGTGCCCTCATGGGGATCGAAACGGACCAGGGGCACGGGGGATCCACCCCGTCGGCGCCGACGCCAGACCGAGACGCCCCGGGCTGCTATGGGTCCCCATGCGCGCCATTGTTGATGCCTCGTCCCGCGGTCGGATCCTGGTCAGCGGCCCCGACGGCCCCGCCTTCCTGCACCGCTTGAGCACCCAGCACGTCAGCGAGCGCAAGCCCGGCGAGGCTTGCTTGAACGTCCTCACCAACGACAAGGGCCGCATCGTCGACGTCGTCCACCATGTGGTCCTCGACCCCGACACCATCCTGCTGGTGGGCCATCGCAAGAGCGCCGACGAGCTCATCGCCTGGCTCGACCGCTACTGTTTCTCGGAAAAAGTCACCTTCGCCGCCCACGACGGCGCCTGCGTCCTCGCCGACGCCGCCAGTGCCAACGACGTCGTCGCCGGCGCCGCCGACCTGGCCCCCTGGGCCTCCCTCCAGCAGGGCGAGATCATCGCCGTGCGCACCTTCGACCGCGTCGACGGCGACGGCACCCTGGTGCCCACGGTGCTGCTCTTGGCGCCCACCGCGGCCCCATTGCCCACGCCGACGTCGGCCGACGACGGTGACACAGACGGCGTCCTGGCCATGGCCGCCGGGGTCCCCGGCGTCGAGATGGGCGACGCCCACACCCCCCTCGACCTCGAGCTCCACGACGCCATCCACTGGGCCAAGGGCTGCTACATCGGCCAGGAGGTCATCGCCCGCCTCGACACCTACGGCAAACAACGGCGCCGGCTGGTGAGCGTGGTGGGTGACGACGTCGCCGTGGGCGACAGTGTGGTGGTCGCCGTCGACGGCGCCGAGGTGGTGGTGGGCAGCGTGACGTCGACCCTGCCGTCGACGGCGACGCCGCTGGCGCCCGCCTTCCCCCGGGCCCTGGCCCTGGTGAAGCTCGGCGCCGAGGCCCTGCCCACCGCAGCCACCCTGAAGCGCGCCGACGGCAGCACCCGGCCCGCCACCCTGCAGGTCCGCCGCACCGCCCAGCTTCCCCACGAGTGACGACGGCCTGACGGTCCAGCCAAAACGGCAACGGCCCCGCCTGGGCGGAGCCGTTGCTGCGTCGGAAACAGCGATCAGCTCAGCCGATCTTGATTTCCTTCTCACTGACCTTGGTGCCCGTGGCCTTGGGCACCATCACGTTCAACACACCGTTGTTGAAGGTCGCGCTGACCTTGGTGTCGTCGACGGCGGTGGGCAGGGAGAAGCTGCGCTCGAAGCGCCCGAAGCTGCGCTCCACCCGGTGGAACTTCTTGTTACTCTCTTCGCGCTCGAAGTGGCGTTCGCCACTGAGGCTGAGCACGCCGTCTTTGATCGTCAGCTTGACGTCCTCCTTCTTCACGCCGGGGATCTCGGCGTGGAGGGAATAGCCCTCGGGGGTCTCGGCGATGTCGACGGCGGGGGACCACTCGGCGCGCGCCATCTGTTCATTTGAGGACAGGGGGAATTCCTGTCCGAAGAACGCGTCGAAGCGCTTCTGCATCTCTTGAAGTTCCTTGGCGGGATTCCAGCGAACGAGTGACATGTGACCCTCCGTTTTTGTGTGCGCCACCAGTGGCGCACGCCCTTTTTTTGGCCACCGCCGGGCAGGCGTCAAGACGGCCATTTTTGGATCCGTGACGACGTCAATCGACCGCGTGCGAAGCCCCACAATCCCTGCGCAAAATCGTACAGCCCCGGTGAACTTTCACCCCGTCCCGCTGCCCGATTGTCCCCCGGGACCCGGGCCTGCACCCTGGGCCATGGCTTCGTTTCTGGACCGCGTGCATGCCCTGCCCCGCCTTGGTGTCGGGGTCTCCACCGAATACGGCGCCGCCCGCGTCGACGGCGGCCTCGACGTCTTCGCCCTCGCCGACGCCCACCCGGACTGGGCGCAGTTCATGGAGCTCGGTGTCGAGGTCGAGAAGGGTTTCGACGACGACGCCCGCCGCTGGATCGCCAATGGCCGGCCCACCACCTACCACTTCCTCGACGTCAATCTGGACGACGACCGCGATCTCGATAACGCCTGGTTGGGCGGGTTGTCGGGTCGCCTGGCCGAGAGCCGACCCGCCTGGCTGTGTGGGGACGCGGGCCTGTGGCATTTTGGTGTGCGCGATCGCGCCCACATGTTGTTGCTGCCCCCGATCCTGAACGACGACAGCGCCACCGCCATGGCACGGGGGGTCGCCCGCCTGCGGGAGGCCACCGGCAAAGAGGTGCTGCCCGAAAATCCACCGGGGGCCGTCTTCGTCGGCGACCTGCACCTGCTCGAGTACTTCGCCCGCGTCGCCGAGCGGGCCGACACCGGGCTGCTCCTCGATGTGGCCCACCTCGCCATGTACCAGCACGTCACGGGCCGCTCCCCCCTCGACGGCCTCGACGCCTTCCCCTGCGAACGGGTCGTCGAGGTCCACGTCGCCGGCGGCCTGGTGCGCGACGTCGGCGGCTTCTCCGTCGTCGACGACACCCACGGCACCGACGTCCTCGACGCCACCTGGCAGATCTTCGAGGCCGTCTGCGCCCGGGCCACCAACCTGAAGGCCGTGGTCTTTGAGTGCGAGCGCAACCGCACCGACACCGTCGTCGACGGCTTTGAACGCATCCACCGCATCTGGGGGCAGCGATGAGCACCCGGGCCCTGCAAGACGTCGTCGTCTGCGCCCACCATGGCTGCACGTTTGTCGACCGCTGGCTCCCCGAGCTCAGCGACGCCGAACAAAAAGCGTTTCGGGCGGTGGATCCCCGGGCCTTTCGCGCCGACAGCGAGAGGCGCCTGCGGGCGGTCGTCGCCATCGCCGACGAACTCCCCCTGACCATCGCCACAGTGGGCCTGCCCGCCGTCTACGCCCTGTTTGACGACGTCGAGGCCTTCGGCGCCGTCGTCCGCGGCCGGGTCCCCATGGCGGTGCAGTTTGCCCACTGTCTGGTGCCCCTCGCCGGCGACATGGCCCGCATCGAGGGGGCCCTGGCCCGGGCCCGCCGCCCCCGTCCGCCGATGGCCGGGCGCATTGGGCGCACAGGGTGCGTTGGGCGCGGCCCAGGCGTCGAGGTCACCGAGGTCCAGGACGGTGCCCTCGACCACGCCCGACAAGGCCGGGAGGCCCTGGGCCCCGATCCCGTCACCGCGGTCTGCGGCGGTCGTCGGCTGACCCCCCTGCCACACGCCCCAGGACGGGGCTGGGTGCTCGTCAGCCACGGTCCCAACGGCGGCGAGCTGGCCACCTGCAGCACGGCCCTGGGGCAGCTCCTGGACGGCTGCGCAGAGGTTGGCGAGACCGAGGCCGCGTTCATCGCCCGGGCCCGTACCCTCGGCTGCGACAGCGACGACGAAGCCCGGGAACTCCTGGCAGATTTGCTCGGCGACGGCCTGCTGCAGCGCTCCGGAATCCGGCTCCCTTCCCCATAGCGGCGGAAACCAGCGCCGACGACGACCCAAAACCGACCGCGCTCATGGGGAAGGGCTGGGGATGGGGCCTTGCCGGGTGCGACATGTAGGTCCCGCACCCATGGCGCATGGGGTGGGCGAGTTGGAGCGGTCCTCGTACACTGACTCCATGGGCGAAGACTCGGCAGGCAAGTTGATTGGCTGGTCCCTCGGCAGCGTCACCGACGGCGCCGGGCCCCGCCCCTTCGACACCCTGAGCTTCCCCTGCGTCTTTCGCTTCAAGGCCATCGGCCACACGGCGGCGGACCTCGTCATCGGCATGCTGGAGCGGGTGGCCACCCTGATGGGGCGGGCCATCGACGCCAGCGAGTGGAGCGTGCGGGAGTCGGGGGGCGGCAAATACACCAGCCTCACCCTCGACCTGCAGGTGACGTCGGGACAGCAGGTCTACGACATCTACGCCGCCCTCAAGGCCGACGCCCGCGTCACCCACCTGCTCTAGCTGTTGTCGTCGTCATCGTTGGCGACCACAGCGCCGGGGGATGACGAGCCCGGGGCATAGCCCCGGCTGTTGATGTCGTGGCGCATGACGCCGTCGGGGATGCCGCCGTAGACGTCGGCGGTGTCCTTGGAGCCCCGCAGCCACAGGGTGCGATCCACCATGCGGCGGAAGCCGTCGATGAGGTGGTCTTCGACGGTGGGGTCTTCCTCGAGGATGGCCAGGGCCCGGGCGGCGGCCTCCAGCGTCGACATGGACTGGGCAAAGTGCCCCTGGCGCAGCTGGTATTGGCTGGGGCGGGTGTCGACGGGGAGCAGGGCAAAGGGCATGCGCTCCACCAGGAAGCGCTTGCGCAGGCGGGCGGCCTTGTGCCAGGTCCCGTCGAGGACGAACAGGCACGGGGGCGGCTCACCGGGCTTCACGAAGGTGTCGATGGTGGGGGCTCCCGCCGCCGGGTAGAGCACCACCGGGCGGGTCCCCTCGGGGCAGAGGCTGCGGGGGGATTCCAGGGGCAGGTTGGCGCCGTAGACGACCAGTTCGGCCCCCGCCAGCAGCAGGGGCAGCAGGCGGCCGCTGTTGGTGGATTTTTCGAGTTCCACCTCGTGGACCACCACCCGCACCGAGGCCCGGGTGGGGCGGCGCACGAAGTGGTCGCACAGGCACAGGGCCGGCTTCATGAAGCAGCGGGGGCAGCGGGGGTCAAGGGACGCGTGGCGCACGGGCCCAACATGGGCGATGGTGAAGCAGATTGCACCGGGGAGCACACCATGCGCGCTTGGATTCTCGCTTCGACCTCGTTGGCTCTGGCCTTGACCACCACCCTCACGACGGGCTGCGACGCCGGCGAAGGTGAGGGCGAAGGCGAAGGTGAGGGCGAAGGCGAAGGTGAGGGTGAGGGCGAGGGCGAGGGCGAAGGCGAGGGCGAAGGCGAGGGCGAGGGCGAAGAGACCTGCATTCTGCCCGCCGTCGTCGACACCGCCATCACGGTCCCCGCCCGCTGCAGCCCCCTGCAGGCCGACAGCGTCGAGATCGTCGTCGGCGGCACCCTCACCTTGCAGGCGGGCCTCACCATCCAGTTTGCCGACGCGGCCGTGCTGCTCGTCACCGGCGGCACCCTGTCTGTCGACGGCAGCGCCGCCGCCCCCGTCGTCATTGAAGGCCAGACCGGCATCCCCGGGGCCTGGCAGGGCCTGTTGTCCAGCGCTGCCGGCGGCGACGTGGCCACCATCCGCCTCGACAACGCCATCATCCGCCACGGCGGCTTCGACGGCGGCGAGGCCCTGGGCTGCCTGACGGTCGGCCGCGGTCCCGTGGTGGACGCCATCTCGGTGACGTCGACGACGTTTGAGTCCTGCGCGGTCTTTGGCGTGTTGGTGCTTGGTGGCTCGCAGGACTTCGTCGCCTTCGACGACGTGACCCTGTCGGGCTGCGACGTCGACATCTCGACCCACCCCGACGTGATCGGCAGCATCGGCCCCGACCTCGACATCGAAGCCGGCGCCGAATTGCAGATCCGGGCGGGGTCCCTCGTGCACAGCCAGACCTGGCTGCCCCAGTCCGAGCCCTGGGTGATGGTGCAATCGTTCAACGTCGATGACCTGACGGCCCCCGTCCTCACGTTGTCCCCTGGCCTGGAGATCGTGGCCAAAGAGTTCCTCGCCATCAATGTCGGCAGCGGCTTCGGCGGCAGCCTGGTGGCCACCGACGTCACCTTCGCCAGGGCCGACCAGGGCCCCTGGGCGGGGATCCGTCTGCGGGACTTCACCGGCCCAAGCGTCCTCGACAACGTCACCATCAGCGGCACCGGTGGCCCCGACGAACTCACCCTGCGCCCCGCCGGGGTGTTGCTCGGCGGCAGCGACGACGACGTCACCATCCGCAACAGCACCTTCAGCGACAACGTCACCGACATCTTCGTCGACTGCGGCAGCACCCCCGTGCTGCAAAACAACGTCGCCACCGTGGTCCAGCAACCCGGCTGCTGACAGCGGCCGCCGTCGGCGATAACAGTGGCTGGTCTCCCTGACGAAAGTTGTGCCCATGCCCCAGACCCACCTGCACAAGACGCTCAAGGCCCTCCACGAGCAACTCGGCAAGAGCCCCGAGGTCGGCGCCGAAGACCGGGCCCTGCTGGCGACGGTGTTGGCCGACGTCCAGCACACCCTCGACCACGGCAAGCCCCACGAGCCCGACGTCGTCGAACGGCTGGAGGGGGCCACGGTCTCCTTCGAGATCAAGCACCCCGAGCTGGCCGCTGTCGCCAGGCAGCTCGCCGACGTCTTGCGCCGCGCGGGCGTCTGACCCAGCAGTCCCGCTCCCCTCTGCCTTGACGCCTTGACGGAGTGGGGCTGGGGGTGAGGTCGCCCAGGCATGGCAGGATTCCTGCCGATGTCGCGTGTAGTCGCCTGTATTTTCGGTGTTTTTCTGGGCACCAACGCTCGTAACTCCCCGGCAAGCTGCCACGCGGCTGACGGCTGACAGCGGGGTCGTCGAGGGGTATGCGGTGGCATGTCTGCCACCCTCAGCCTGCGCCTCGGTGCCGACGCCAACGCTGACGGAGCCGGCGACCGGAATCTCGACGTCGACGTCGACCTCGGCGCCACCGTCGACCTCAGCCTGCCGATTCGCTTCGGCGAGCCCGACAGCCGGGCCTTCTCGTTGCCAGCGGCCACCAGCGCCGCCGTCGAAGGGGGCGGTTTTGTCGGCGATGTCCGCCGGGGCGGCTCGTGCAACTGCGAGACCCACCACCTGACGCCCCACGCCGACGGCACCCACACCGAGGGGCCCGGTCATCTGTTGGCGGCGCGCTCCCCCGTGCGGATGAGCGAGCCCGTGTGTGTGGCGTTGCTGGTGCGGGTGGTGCCCCGTCCCCTCGGCGACGTCAGCGACGACGTCTCGGGCAACCACCGCCACGACGACCTCGTCGTCGACCAGGCCAGCGTCAGCGACGCCATCGACGCGGTGCTGGCTGCCGCGGCCTTCGACCCCCGGGCCATCCCGTCACCGCGGGCCTTGATCATCGCCACCGGCAGCGGCGCCGAACGACGACGGACCCGCTTCTCGGGGAAGAACCCGCCCTACCTCACCGTCGACGCCGCCACCGCCATTCGGGAGCGGGGCTTCATGCACCTGCTGGTGGACCTGCCGTCCATCGATCGGGAAGACGACGGCGGCTTGTTGGCCGCCCACCGGGCCTTCTTCGAGATCCCCGTGGGCCTCGGCAGCGACACCGACGGCAGCACCCAGCCCCTGCCCCGCACGGTCACCGAGCTCATCGCCGTCGACGACGACGTGGCCGTGGGCCTGTACGCGCTGTTTTTGCAGGTGGCCCCCATCGAGGCCGATGCCGCCCCGTCGCGGCCCCTGATTGCCCCCCTTCGTCTCTCTGCTGGAGCCTCGTCATGACCACCGCCACGCCGTCTCTCAGCGCCCTGCACGAAGCCAAGCGTCTCGACGACGAAGACGTGCTGGCCCCCTTTCGGGCGGAGTTCGCGTTTCCCCAGACCGCCGGCGGCAGTGACGTGGTCTACCTGACGGGCAACTCCCTCGGCCTCATGCCCCTGGGGGTCCGTGACGTCGTCAACGCCGAGCTGTCGGCCTGGGCCCGCCTCGGGGTCGAGGGGCATTTTGCGCCCGTGGGCGCGGCGTTCTCGACGTCGAAGCAGCCCGGCCCCCACGAAGGCCCCGCCGAGCCCTGGTTCTCCTACCACCGGCTGTTTCGCGAGCGCGGCGCCGCCATCGTCGGCGCCAAGGCCGGCGAAGTGGTGGCCATGAATTCCCTGACCACCAACCTGCATCTGCTGATGGTGGGCTTCTACCGGCCTGAAGGTCGTCGTCGGA
>Ga0247834_1003201_pt1 | contig 22654 bp, 23 predicted proteins | sample LaCruzMarch2015__8_FD_187118 | JGI IMG/M metagenome (GOLD analysis project Ga0247834, IMG submission 187118) | Freshwater microbial communities from meromictic Lake La Cruz, Castile-La Mancha, Spain - LaCruzMarch2015_12m | ecosystem: Environmental > Aquatic > Freshwater > Lake | place: Spain...
GGCGAGGCGGGGCTGGCCGTCGATCTGCGCCACGAGGGGCTGGGCGCGATCGCCGCCCTTGTCGCACCGCAAAGAAAGCAGGTGGCGTGATGAACGAGACGCTGCGTATCCACATTCCGCTGACCATCCGCAAGCGTGGCGGCCGCCCCCGCATCCTGCCGCCCAAGGAGGTCGAGGTCGAACTGGAGCGGGGGCAGGATCCACACGTTCTGCGCGCCATCGGTCTTGCTTGGCGTTGGCGACAGCTGATCGAACGCGGCGAAGTCACCACGCTCGCCGATCTGGCCGCCAAGGAATGTTTCTCCGACCACTACGTCAGCCGCATAATCCGGCTGGCATGGCTGTAGCCGCTGGTGCTGGAACGACTTGTTCTGCAGCGCGAACCCACGGTGCTGACACTGAAGGACCTATGCAGCACGGCCGAGTTGCCATGGGTCGATCAGCCGGGGCGGGTGTTCGACTGACCCCTCAGTGAAAGCTGGCCTGAAAGCTGGTCGCGGTCAGTGACACATGAGCGTTCAGCGGCGGGCGCAGCTCAAATGCCTTCGGTTCGCGCGAGAAATTCCACAGCCGCATCAAGCACCAATCGGCGCGCCGTTCCTCGGCAACGGCCAGTTCGTTGCGGGAAATGTGGAAGGGCGTGCGCTCCCAGCCATTCGTTGTCTTCACCTCTATCAGGCGGAACCGACCGTCCGGCGCAAAGCTTTCGATGTCGTAGCCCGCGCCGTCGCCATCTTCTTCCGACACCCAGCGCACCTTGCGGGCCAGATCACCGCGCCCGGCATCGGCCAGAGCAGCCTTTTCATGTGCCAGCGCCCGTTCCTCTCCAGCTCGGCCAAGGGCGCGGTTGCGGGCATCCCGCTCGGCCACATCGAACTTGCGGGCGATGTGCAGCATCTGGTCCAGCTCAGCAGGTGGGGGCTGGTTCGAAAGCGTTGGTGGCGGTCCGATCCACAGCCGGGCCATGTCGGCCATACCAGTCGCTTTGCGCGCGCCTGGCGCCCGGCCCAACCAGGCCGGATTGAGCGCGAGCCAGCGCGCCACAGCATCGACCAGTGTCATCTGCAAGTTGACGGCAGGCTTGTAGCCAGGGATCCATGTTTCACCGAGGCCCTGCAGCGCTGCACTGATGTTCTGGTGTTTGAACTCGATAGAACTGCGGTTGCGGTCGATGCGGGCCTGAAGATCGCGATTGTGCGCGGCCTTGTTGTAGGGCTGGCCCGCGACATCTGCAGCCAGCATCGCGAAGTAATCCGCGACGATCAGGTCGTTCTCTGCATCTGTCCATGGCCCGCTCGACATCGCGTCAGGCTAGCCGGGGAAAAAGCGATTGTCATCAGCGGCATCCGCCGAAATGCCATCGAAACTGTCCTCGCCGATCCGCGCGTTTACGCGGCCATCCCACCTGACATGCCTACCGTGCGTGGGGGCGACGACCCCAACGGCGTCGTTCGGAACGCATCGCAGAGTTTTGGCGGTGCCGAATGTCATGTCATTGTAAATGAGGGGGAAAAAACCGATGAACTTGAAAGGGCGAGGTTCGCTCGACCTGAGCCGCAGGCGCATTCAGAGCCCAAAACGGGCCCGGCGCGCGGTCTCTGAGGTTCGGACTGTTCCTGCAAACCCCTTTGACAACACGGAAAATTCTGCGCCCTGCATGGGGGTGTCAGTGGTTAGCAAGGGGGATAATGGCGGAGCAGACGCGACTGGGGTCGGACCCTCTCTGGCCCGGAACATTTGGATGTAACATGAGACGGGCGCGGGTAAGCCCGAAACACGGCTTACAGATATCCAGAAAGGTCCTGGCCCGGATCAGCGGCAGCGCAGGCGGTCTCAATCAGAGTTCGTTTGGTCAGACCACAACAATCGTTCTTATTGCTGACAGGCGCGGGTCGTCAAGCCGTTGCGGCTTTGAACCTCTCCACTTCCTCTTTCAGAATCGGTGCGGCCAGCGTCATCGAATGAATACCCATGATCGTGGTCAGCTGGATCACTTCCATGATTTCCGCTTGGGTCGCCCCCGCCCGTAAGGCGTTCTGGATGTGACGGCGAACGCCAGGCGCGTGCAGATGTGTCGTTGCCGCATTGATGGCAATGAAGATCATCTCCTTGTACTTCTGTTCCAAAGGGCCGTTTCGCTGCGGGACCGCACGAAAGCCCAGGAAAGCCTCCAGATACTCCGGGTCCATCTCCAGCATGAGGTCCCACATGGGGTTCCAGTCGCCGGTGGCGCGCTGCGCTTCGATGTTCGGATAGCGTTTGGTGTCGGTCATGGGTTCAGCCCCCCCGGTGTTTGAAACTGTCGCGGCGGAAAGAATAAAGCGCTGATGGATCGACTGAAACGTCGATGACGGCCGGCTTTCCGCAAACCAGCGCCGCCTCGACCGCCTCGGCTACTCCTGCTAGGGTATCGGCCCGGAACCCGGCCGCGCCGTAAAGTTCCGCCAGCTTGTCAAAGGGCGGGCTGCTGACATCGGCACCGATATAACGGCCGTTGAAGAAGTCGCGCTGATAGGCCTTTTCGGCCCCCCAGCATTTGTTGTTCATTACGATGGTGACTGTATTGATGCCGTGGTCAACGGCGGTGCTAAGCTCCGAGACCGTCATCCCGAACCCGCCATCGCCCATCAGGCTGATCACGGGGCGCTCTGGCATGGCCAGCTTGACCCCAAGACCGCAGGCAAAGGAAAAGCCGACCAACCCGAAATCCAGCGGCGTGAAGAGGCTCTTTGCCTGCCAGTAGTTCATCGCATCGGTTGCCTGCAGACACAAAGTGCCCGCATCCATCGTGATCGCCCCGTCATGGGGCAAGACGCCCCGCAGCGTCTTGAAGAGGCCAGAGGGTTGGATCAACCCGGCCTGCACCACGGCGTCGGCATCGCGCTTGGCAAGATAGGCGCTGCGTTCGGCCTTGAAGTCTGCGGTCCATTGGTCGGCCAGCTTGCGGTTCTGCAAGGCCTTCAAAGCTTGGATCAGTTGCAGCGCCACGGTCGGCGCATCGGCCCAGATCCCGATCTCGACCGGGAAATGCCGGCCGATTGCGGTGGGTTCCAGCTCAACATGGATGATCTTCGCATCGCGGTTGATGTTGTCATAGGTGTAGAACGTGGCGTTGAAGCCGATGCGGGTGCCAAGGGCGAGGATCACATCCGCCTCGCGCACCAGCCGCGAGGCGACGACATTCCCCCGCGGCCCCATCTGCCCGGCATTGAGCGGATGGCCAAAGGGGATCGCATCCCCATGACCGGGCGAGGTGACGATAGGACAGTTCAGCGCTTCGGCCAAAGCGAGGGCCTGCGCGTGGCCTTCGCTGTTCTTGATGCCGCCACCGGCGATGATCACCGGGCGGGTGGCCCCGGCCAACAGCGCCGCCGCCTGTTCAATGGCCAATTGCGCCCCGGCAGGGACGGTTTGCGACCGGTAGGTATTGGGTGGTTGAAAGGCCGGGAATTCGGCTTGCGCCGCCAGAACATCGCGCGGCAGGTTCAGCTGCACCGGCCCACGGCGCGGCGTCAGCGCCACGCGGAACGCTTCGCGGAACATCTCGGGCACGCGGTCTGCACTGGTCGCGGTCCAGGTCTTTTTCGTCACCGGCTTGAACAGCGACTGCTGATCCACCTCTTGAAACGCATCTCGATACAGGTGCGCCGACGAAATCGCACCTGCAATCGAGACGACGGGCGAAAACGCCGCCGCGGCCTGCGCCAGACCGGTGACCAGATTGGTCGCCCCCGGACCGTTCTGCCCGGCAAGGATCACCCCGGCGCGACCGCTGGCCCGGGCATAGCCATCGGCCATATGGGTGCCCGTACGTTCATCCCGGACGCCGACAAAGGTGATGTCCTTTGCGTCGTAAAGTGCGTCGAACATCTCCATCGTGGCCGATCCGATCAGGCCGAACACATGGGCAACCGATTCCGTCTGCAATGCTTCGACCGCTGCCTGACCGCCGGTCATCATCTTCATGGATTGGCTCCTGTTGTTGCGGGCTGAGCAACGTTGCGCGCAAGAAAGCGAAGAATAGGCTGGGTGAAAAGCTCGGGCCGCTCGATCAATCCCAGATGCTGCAAACCCGGCACGATCAGCGTCTCCGCACCCGCGATTTCCGCGGCGATGGCCTGTGACATGGCTGGCGTGCTGCCACTGTCATGCTCGCAGGTCATCACCAGGGTGGGCGCGGTGATGGCGGGCTGGGGCCGGATCAATTCGGTGACCCCGCTGGCCAAAACCATTCGGTGGCCGGCATAGGTCTCGGCGTCATTCGCCAGAACGCCGGTTCGGATGCGTGCCGCTGCTTCGGGCGAGGTCCGCAGAAAGTCCGGCGTGAACCAGCGTTCCAGCGTGCTGTCGATGGTCGCAGCCGGGCCGCCTGCGCTGGTCTGGGCGGCACGCTCTTCGACCAGCTTTTGCGCCTCGGGGCTGCGCTCGTGTGGCGAGTTCAGGATCACCAGTGCAGCGACCCTCTCCGGATGATCCAATGCGAACCGCCGGTTGATCATGCCACCCAACGAGAACCCGATCAGCGTCGCGCGCGCCACGCCAAGCGCGTCTAAAAGCCCCAGCAACTGGTCAGACAGAACCGTCAGGCTGGGATTGACCGCGGGCATCAGGCTTTGGCCATGACCACAGAGATCATAGCTCACCACCCGGTAACCTTTCACCAGCACCGGTACGAAATCGTCCCAGGTCGCCCGGGTCAGCCCAAGACCGTGGATCATGACCAGAACCGGCGCGCCATCAGGTCCCGTCACGTCATAACTGGTGCCTGCCGCGGTCCTGAGCATGGATCAGACCCCCGCCGGATTGCCGACATCGCGGCACATCTCTTGCAGGTCCTGATACCTATCACCGATCCGGTGCAGGGGATGGCCGCCGATGGAAGCACCAAGCGCCACGATGATCTCGTCATCGGCCGGTGCGTCCGGCACGGTCATATGGATGGTCTGATAGTGCGAGCGCCGCCCGCCATCATCCTTGTCCATCAGGGGGATCATCAACGATGCGCCTGCCGCACCACGGGTGTTGGTGAAGGCAAGGTAGGACTTCGCATTCACAGCCTCGCGGAACTGGTTCCCGAACCACAGCGAATGGGTCAGCGCCTGGGCATGCTCGATCTCGCCGCCCATGCCGACGACGGAGGCCTTGCCGAAGCCCTCCAGCTTGTCGCCGGTCACCCCCAGGATCATGCCGGTCAACAGCTTGCCCAATTCGGGGCAAAGCGCGCGGACCTCAGGTGACAGGTCCTCGACCCAGCCGCGACCGAACCACGGGTTGCAGATGATGGCCAGTGCTGCCACCAGTTTGGTCGGCACCGGCACGCCTTTGCCCCCCTCGATATGGGTGGTCTGGACGTTCAGCAGGGTGCGGCGGATTTCAGCGGGCATGGGTATCTTTCAGGAAAAAGCCGGGATGACCTCTTTGCAGAACAGTTCCATCGAGCGTTTCTGTTCGGCATGGCCAAGGCCGAGGCTGGCGTAATAGATGAACTCGTCGACGCCCAGCGCCTCGTAGAGTTTCAGCTTTGCGATCACCTCGTCCGGCGTGCCGAACATCAGGTTGCGCGACAGCATTTCGGGGTCATACTCGGCGCGGTTGCCAAGCTGGTCCAGCGGGATCGACTTGGGAAAGCCGTTCTCGACATCGCCCATGTTCTTGAAAAGGTTCTCGAACTGCGACAGCACGCGCTGCGCGGCGCGCACCGGCACCATCCAGTCTTCCTTGCGGTCATAAAGGGCGGTCTGGCGCATCATCGCCATGGTCGGGCGCCGTTTGCCCGGGTTAGCCGCCACCGCCTCGTTCAGGCGCGACATGTAAAGTTCGGCCTCGGACATCTCGCGCGTCAGCGGCCAGGACATGATGTTGCAGCCATGCTTGACCGCGTAATCATAGGTGATCGGCGCGCGGGCGGCGACCCAGACCGGAACCTCGGCCTGCAGGGGTTTGGGGCATGAGGTTGCGGTCGGGAAAGACCAGAACTCGCCCTTGTGTTCATAGTCCCCGGCCCAAAGCGCGCGCACCGCAGGCAACATTTCCTGCATGTAGCGCCAGGCGTCCGACTGTTTCAGGCCCGGATGCATCCGGTCGAACTCGCGCTGATAGGCGCCCGAGCCGATGCCGAACTCCAGCCTTCCGCCCGAGATGAGGTCGATGAACGCGGCCTCGCCCGCCACCTTGATCGGGTGCCAGTAGGCCGCCGCCACGCAGGCTGTGCCCAGCCGGATGCGGTCGGTATGGTGGGCCCACCAGGCCAGGATCGAGAAGGGATTGGGCGCGATGGTCATTTCCAGCGCGTGATGCTCGGCCGCCCAGGCAATGCTGAACCCGCCCCGATCGGCCATCTGCACCATCTCCAGCGTGTGGCGCGCGACGTCCTTCATGTCAACGCTGTCGTCGATGCGTTCGAGGTTGATCGCGAGTTGGAATTTCACGGTGCCGCTCCTTCAGCGCATGACAAAGGGATTGGCGATGGGCTCGGACGAGGTGTTGACCCAGATCGTCTTTGGCCGCGTGTAGTCGAACATCGCCTGAAAGCCGCTTTCGCGGCCATAGCCCGAGCCCTTGACCCCGCCAAAGGCCGCGATGGGCGAGACGACGCGGTAGGTATTCACCCAGACGATCCCGGCACGCACAGCGCGGGCCACCCGCATGGCCTTCGCGCCGTTCAGGGTGAAGATTCCGGCGGCAAGGCCGTGCACCGAGGCATTGGCCAGCGCAATCGCCTCTGCTTCGGTCTTGAAACGCAGGACCGACAGGACGGGGCCGAAAAGCTCGGTATCGAGGATTGTCAGATCGGGCGATGGGCAGTCGATGATCGTCGGCTCATAATAGGTACCGCCAAGGCCCGGGGGCTGTTTGCCGCCCACCAGCACTTTGCCGCCCTCTTCTTGCGCCAAGGCCACCTGCCGCTGAATGTGCTGCAACTGGCCCTCGGTGCAAAGGGGCCCCATTTGGGTTTCCTCGGCCAAGGGGTCGCCAATGCGGATCACCCGGGCCAAAGCGACCATTTTGTCAAGAAACTGATCGGCCACGCTTTCATGCACGATCAGCCGCGAGCCTGCAACACAGCTTTGCCCCGTCGCCCCGAAAATCCCGGCAACCGAGCCATTCACGGCACTTTCTATGTCGGCATCTTCAAAGACGATGAAGGGCGACTTGCCGCCCAGTTCCAATGACACTTCGGCAAAGTTCTCGGCCGAATTCTTCAGGATCGCCCGCGCGGCATTGGGGCCGCCGGTGAACGAGATGCGGGCGACCAAGGGATGGCTGGTCAGCACCCTGCCCACCTCGGCATGGCCGGTGACGATGTTCACCACACCGGGCGGGAAGCCCGCCTCTTCGATCAGCCGACCGAAGTCCAGCATGGCGACCGAGGCATGTTCCGACGCCTTCAGGACCACGGTATTGCCCGCTGCCAGCGCCGGGCCGATCTTCACGGCGACAAGGAAAAGCTGCGAGTTCCAAGGCACGACGGCGGCCACCACCCCCAAGGGTTCGCGGTTGGTGAAGACCAGAAGGTCGGGCTTGTCGATGGGCAGCACCTCACCCCCGATCTTGTCGGCAGCACCGGCGTAGAAATGGAAAAACTCGGCGATGTATTTCGCCTGCCAGCGTGTCTCTTTCAGCATCTTGCCGGTGTCGATGGTCTCGGCCCGGCCAAGTTCTTCCGACTTCTCGGCCAGAAGATCGGCCAGTTTGCGCAGGCATTTGCCGCGCTGGCTGGGGGTCATGCTGGCCCAGGGGCCAGAAATGAAGGCCCGGTCGGCAGCGCGCACTGCGCGGTCAACGTCGGCTGCGGTTGCCTCGGGGATACGCGCCCAGGGGTTGCCGGTGACCGGAGAGGTGCTCTCGAACGCGCCGGCGTCAGAGGCGGCGGTCCAAACTCCGTCAATCAACATTCGACAGTCTCTGATCGCATCCATGTCTTGCCTCCGAGCGTTTGACATTCTTGCAACCGAGTTGGGGGCGAGACGTTCGATAATTCGCCGCCTGATGGCGAATTATCGAAAGGCACGACCGCCGAGTGCTGCAAAGGTTGGATTTGGAGGATTGACCATGCCCAAGCAAGTTGTCGGTGACGCTCTGGTTATTGATGGCCGCCGTTTGTCGCTCTCGCGGGCGATCCGGGCCGGAGAAACGGTGTACCTGACGGGGCAGGTGCCGATGCAAGACGGGAAAGTCATGACCTGGGGTACGATCGAGGATCAGACCCGCGCTGTGCTCGACGAGATCACAAAGACCCTTGCCCTTGCAGGATGCACGCGGGACGACGTGGTCAAGGCGATGGTCTGGCTGAAGGAACGGGCGGACTTTCCCGGCTTCAATTCTGTCTATGGCGAATACTTTCCTGATGACCCGCCCGCGCGTTCGGCGTTGATCAGCGACTTTCTGGTGGATGTCCGCGTCGAGGTTGAGGTGATTGCGTGGAAGCCGGTGGGCACCGCAGGATGACCCGCAGTCCCGGCGGCACCGCCTATGAAGTCTTTGGACCACAGGGCGCGCCGGTCGTGGTTCTGGTCCACGGGATGGGCCTGTCACGGGCCATCTGGAAATGGTTGATCCCTGTGCTTGCCGCACGTTTTCGCGTTGTAACTTTTGACCTTGCCGGGCACGGTGAAAGTGCGGCACCCAAAGATCAGCCGGTTTTGCGCGACCTTACCCGCCAGCTTGCAGATCTCCTGGATCACCTTGGGATCGCACACGCTGCAATCGTCGGATTTTCTCTGGGCGGGATGGTGGCACGCCGCATGGCGCAGGACGATCCGGCGCGGGTCGGCGCGATGGTGATCCTGCATTCCCCGCATCGCCGCACGCCCGAAGCTCAGGCAGCGATTGAGGCACGCGTCGAACAGGCCAAGGGTGCAGGCCCCGCCGCAACCGTCGAGGCGGCTTTGCTGCGTTGGTATTCCGAGGCCGCCTTGGCCAATCGCCAGGACCTGATGGATCAGACCCGTGCTTGGGTTCTGGCCAATGACCCCAAGGTCTATCCCGGCCTTTACCGCATTCTTGCTGACGGCGTGGAAGAGATCGTCGCCCCCAGGCCCCCGATCTCTTGCCCAACGCTGGTGCTGACGGCAGACGAGGATTTTGGCAACGGCCCGGAAATGAGCGCCGCCATCGCAGCCGAGATCAAGGGTGCGCGGCTGATTATCCTGCAAGGCCTGCGCCACATGGCCTTGGTCGAAAACCCGGATGCGGTAAACAGGCCGGTCATGGAATTCCTGACAGAGGTGCTGGCATGACCGGAATTCTGGAAGGCGTCCGGGTCCTTGACCTTAGCCGGATGCTTTCTGGTCCCTATGCCACCATGATGATGGCCGATCACGGGGCAGAAGTGATCAAGATCGAGGACGCAGAGGGCGACACATCTCGCGCCAATGGGCCTTTTCGCGATGACGATCTGGCCCGTGAATGGGCGGGCTACTTCGTCAGTCTGAACCGATCGAAGAAAAGCATCGTCCTTGACCTGAAGTCCGAGGCGGGAAAAGAAACTCTGCGCCGTCTGGTCCGCACATCCGACGTGCTGGTCGAGAATTTCCGTCCGGGCGTGATGGAGCGACTGGGTCTTTCCTACGAAAGCCTGGCCGAAATCAACCCACGCCTCGTCTATGCGGCGGTGCGTGGCTTTGGCGACCCGCGCACCGGGGAAAGCCCCTACGCCAACTGGCCTGCCTATGACGTCGTGGCGCAGGCGATGGGCGGGCTGATATCCGTCACGGGATTGGACCGCGACCGACCGGTCAAGGTCGGTCCCGGGATCGGCGATGTCTTTGCCGGCATGGTGGCAGCCTTTGGCATCCTTGCGGCCCTGCGAGCGGCCGAGGCAACCGGCAAAGGCCAGTTTCTGGACGTTGCCATGTATGATGCGATGCTGTCCTTGTGCGAAAGACTTGTCTACCAGCATGACATCGATGGCAGCGTGCCGGGCCCGGAAGGCAATGGCCACCCGCTGCTTGCGCCCTTCGGGCTATATCCTGCGCGGGATGGGATGGTGGCCATCGGTGTGGTTGACGATGCGTTCTGGCGCGTTCTGGTCGATGTCATGGGGTGCCCCGAACTAGGGCATGATCCGGCCTTTGCAACACGGGCAGCGCGGCGCACCAATGTGGCAAAGGTGAACCAGGACGTTGCAGACTGGACCTCTTGTCATTCTGTGTCGGAATTGACGGCTCTGTTGGGTGGCCGAATACCCTTCGGCCCGGTGAACGACATCCGGGCCATCTTCGCCGACCCCCATGTTGCTGCAAGAAACATGATCCAGACCGTGCCCCATGCGGAAGCAGGCAAAAGGGCCTGGCGCGTGGCAGCCAACCCCTTGCGTTTCTCGGCGAACCCCACCGCCCCCCCGGCAACCCCGCCCGGCCTTGGCGCTGATCAGGCTTTGGCCAACGTGGTCCCATCCGCTGACATTGACCCAAAGGTGCTGCGCAATGCCTTCGGAACCTTTGCCACCGGCGTGACTGTGATCACGACGCGGCAGCCGGACGGCACGCCGCGCGGCTTTACCGCAAACAGTTTCACTTCGGTCTCGCTTGATCCGCCGCTGCTTCTGGTCTGCCTCGCCAAATCCGCACATTCCTGCGAGGTATTTGCAGAAGCGCCGCATTTCGCCGTTAACGTGCTGGCGGAAGACCAGAAAGCCCTCTCTGGCCTCTTTGCTTCCCGCGCGGTCGACAAGTTTCAGCAATGCGACTGGACGTCGGGGCACGCACAGATGCCCATTTTGGCGGGGGCGCTTGCGCAGTTTGCCTGCGCGCGCCACAGGTTGGTCGACGCGGGCGACCATCTTATCCTGATCGGCCGCATCGAGGACTTTTCAACAAAGGACGGCCCGCCACTGGGATACCACCGCGGCAATTACTTTTCGATCGGGCTTGAGCAGGATCTCGTCAATGCCGCGGCAGCGGCAAAGGGCAGCCGGATCGGTGCGGTTCTTGCCTGCGAAGACGGCATCCTTCTGCGATCAGACAAGAGCGGCCGGCTTTCACTGCCTTTGGCACCGGGTCCGCTGCCGTCGCTCGATACCCTCAGGGCCGGGCTGGCAGCCCAGGGCCTGACTTGCGAAATCGATTTCGTGTATGCCGCCTTTGACGACCGGCTGTCAGGCGGCCACGCTATATACTATCATGGTCGGGTGACCGGGCAGATCCCGCCAGGATACCGCCTCGTTCCCCTGCTGGATCTGCCGACAACACCCTTTGAGAATGACGCGGAGGCCCAGATGCTGGCCCGGTTCGCGTCCGATTTCCGCAATGGCACCTTCAGCATCTATCATGGAAATGAAACCATGGGATCAGTCCGCCGCGTGAGCGTTCCCTGACCCCCGAACTGAAAGGTATGCAGATGTCTCTTCCCGAACTCCGAAAAGTCGTCACTTATGATGAGGACATTCTCTCGGACGGCGGTCGCGCCTGTTCCCCGGCCCTGAGGATGATCGGGGTTGCTGCGGTGGTTACAAACCCCTGGCATGGGCGCGGGTTTGTCGAAGACCTGCAACCTGAAATTCGCCGCATGGCCCCCGTCCTTGGCAAGATGTTGACGGACCGTCTGATCGCGTTGGCCGGATCAGGCAACGCAATCGAAGCCTATGGCAAGGCGGCCCTTTGCGGCACGGCCTGCGAGTTGGAGCACGGATCGGCGCTGATCCACACCTTGCGTTTCGGCAATTTCTACCGAGAGGCCGTGGGGGCCAAGACCTATCTGGGGTTCACCAATGCGCGCGGGCCGGCAAACTCACAGATCCAGATACCGTTGATGGACAAGCACGACAGCGGCCGGCGGTCGCATTACCTTACAGTGCAATTCGCGGTGCCCGATGCTCCGGGTCATGACGAGTTGGTTGTTGCCTTGGGCGCTGCAACAAGGGGCCGCCCGCATCATCGCATCGGCGACCGCTACTCCGATCTTAAGGAGATGGACCGGGATGTTGAAAACCCGGCCGGGATCTAGCAGTGCAAGGGAGTTGGCGGGATCAGAACCCTGCCAACTCCTTGCCATCGCAGGACAAAACGGTCCAGCGGCGCTGCTTTGCGCAAAAAGCGTGGTCGTCTGTTTGACTGGGGATCCAAAGCCGCGCGAGGCGTCAATCATCGAGTGTCGTGCTGCCAGCACCGCGTCGCGAGATATCTGTGGCGGGGACCGTCGTTTGCAACGCAAAAGCATTTAGCCCATCCAGAACCGCCCTTGAAATAGAAGGCAGGATGAATTGCCTGGCCCGCCCGACAGCCAAATGCGGTATCGTGCGAACTGTCATGGCAAGGGCGGCCTGGCCGATGAACCCGGACGCAGGCAGCGGATCAACTGTTCCGTCACTCGCGAAGACAAAGCTTTTGCCTTGCATGTCGACTGTCAATGCGTTGGCGCCGATTTGCGCCGCGCGGGCCAGGCAGGGCAGGATCAGAACCGGCATGCTGACGGGATCAAGCCGGATTTCGCGGCTGAACGGGCCGTCGGCCAGCAACGCGGTGTCCAGCAAGGCGGCCCCGGTGGCAATCGGGCAGAGCGTTGCGCTGTCAGAGCAATGCCAGTACCCGGGCGTCAGACGTGGAGCGCCTGCTTCGGCGGGGCGGCGCGATCGTTGATTGAGCAGCTGCAAGAGCGGCGCGGTACCGTCGATACCCCGGGCGGCCAACCAGCCTGCGGCAAATCCCGCTTCTTCGGCAAGCCCCCACGAAAACCCGGCCCCGCGTGCGGCCTTCATGCATAGACTTTCTGTCTCGTTCCGCGATAGTGTGATCGCTTCCATCATCATGTCTACGCCTGCCCGGTGCCCTTCGGCGCCATCGGTCATGGCATGGCGCCGTGCATCTGGTTCAAGTCGGTCGGAAAGGGCTCTCCCTTGAAAAGGCTGATGCGCACCCACTTGTCAGAGCGCGGGTCAAAGTGGCTGGCCCCAAAGAAGGCAAGCTTGCACCGCAACATGTCGATGGGCAGCATGTCGGCGGCAAGAAGGTTGTCCTCGATCTCGGCATAGGCGCGGTGCGCCGCCTGCTGCACGCGCCGCACCATCTGACGGTGTTCGGGATGGGCCAGAAGGAAGCTGGCCAATGACTCTTCCTGCGGCCACGAAGCCACCGCCGTGGCAAGCGCCATCGCCATGCGGCCGATGCCCAGCGGTTGCTCACGCCCGGCCCCGTCTTCGGCAAAACGCTCGCCAATTCGGGGTTCGAGTTTCTCTTCAGAGACATACCAGAACCGGGCAATGTCTTCGGGGGCTTGATAGTCACGGTCCAGCGCCCAATCATAGCGCCGGGCAAGATCGGCCGCAAACTGGCCGATGGAAACAGAACCATCCAGCACGAAGGCCGAAACCTCATCCGCACCCATACGGTCTGCCAGATCGTCGATGAGGTCGCCGTGCGGCTCCAGCATCATGGCCAGCAGGGCCTCTTGTCCCTCCAGCGACAGGTTGGCTTCTGCCCAAAGCCAAAGGCGGTTCCACGGTTGATGCCCTTGCGGAAAATCTGCAATCTTCGCTGCGATAAGGGTCAGATCGCGCCGCAGATCAGCAAGTTTCGCCCGTTGCAGCGGGTGGTCAGACCGCCAGGTCGCGGCATTCGTCTGAGCTTGAGAGAGTGCGGCATGCAGCCCGGCGACCGCTGCCGGATCGGCGGACGTCTGCGCGCGCACGCGAGCCAGCGCCTCTTCACGGGCCTGCATCCAGTTGTTCAGCAGGATCGGATGACGCACCAGAAAGGGAGCCATGCCAAGCCCCGTGGCATTTCCGACGCCCAGCCCGCGACGCAAGACAGGGTCAAGCTTGACCGCCTTGTCGCCGCCCTGTGCTGCCGCCAGATGTTCCACCAGATCGACAGTAAAGGCACGGATCAGCCAGACCGAAAGCATTTCTGCCCGGAACGGGCCACTCAGCTCCGGCCGGTCTGCAATCCGTGAGCGATCCACCAGACCGAACTTGCCAGACCCATAAACCGCCGTCGTGCGCATGAGATAGCCGACGGCATCCAGTTCCGCAGGGTCGGGCTGCAATCCTTCTGCCAAACGCCCCACGACATAGTGAAACAGCCGCACTGACCGATTTGCCCGGCTGAGCGTGAGTTCCTTGTCTGAAACGCGCCCGGCCTCTTGCAGCGGAACATTCGCCGCCAGCCGATCGAGATCGTCCGCATCGGGCGTGCCATCGAACAGCGCAAACGTTGCGTCCCAGGCGGTTGCGATCACCCGGTCGGAACGCATGTGATCAGGCAGATCGTGGCCAAAGGCGACAAGGCTGTAGGTGCGTTCGGGACCAATCGCCCGGAAGACCGCCCGGCCCACACCTTTCGCGTCCATATCCCAGACTGGGCGATCAAATCGCCAATTCTCTGCGATTAGCCGACGCAGAACTGCGCGCAGGAACGACAGGCGCGTCGGATGGGCGCTGCCCATCCGGGCCAGCCGCATGACCTGTTCGGGCGGGCGGCGAAACTCCACGAAATTTTGCGCGCTTTGGCGAAACTCAGGGGGCATCAGGCGGCTCTTTCCAAATTCACATCGGAATAATTAAAGCTGCGGGCAAAGAAGTCGAGCCAGTTGCCACCCATTATCGCGGCGACCTCGTCAGCCGAAAACCCGACGCGGCCCAGACCGGCCTCGATGGCCCCGAAGTGCCGGTTGTCCTGAAACCAATCGGGCATCCGCGGAAAACCGGGGGCCGCAGCACTGCCCTCGCCAATATCGACCTCTTTGGTCCAGCGGCCGGAACGCATCCAGTCCACCACCGAATCCGGCTGATCCTGGCAAAGGTCGGTCCCGATTGCCAAGGCGGCGGGACCGATCAGATCCGCCGTGCGCGCGACCATCTCGCAGAAGTCCTGTAGCGAACAATCAGACCCACCTTTCAAGTGATGGGGGTAAAGCGAAAAACCAATGATGCCGCCACTTTCCGCGAGGGCCTTCAGCAAAGTGTCCGACTTGTTGCGCAGCGCCGGATGCCAACTGGCAGGATTGGCGTGCGTGACCGCGATGGGACGTGCGGAATGGGCTATGGCGTCGAGGGTCGAGCGTTCGGCCGAATGGCTCATGTCCACCACCATGCCGACCCGGTTCATCTCGGCCACCACGGCGCGGCCCATGCGGGTCAGGCCGGAATCCTCGGCCTCATAGCAGCCCGACGCCAGCAGCGACTGGTTGTTGTAGGTCAGTTGCATGAAGCGCAGCCCAAGGGTGTGCAGGACCTCGACCAGCCCGATGTCATCCTCGATGCAGCTTGGGTTCTGCGCGCCAAAGAAGATCGCTGTGCGCCCGGTCGCCTGCGCCTTCTGCACATCCGCCGCCGTGTGCCCTAGAAAGATCAGATCGGGAAACCGCTCGAACCAGCGGTTCCAGACCGAGATGTTGTGGACCGTTTCGCGAAACGTCTCGTGATAGGTGATCGTGACATGAACCGCATCAACGCCACCTTCGCGCATTTGTCGGAAGATCTTTTCCGACCAGTTGGCGTATTGCAGACCATCAATTCTGAGCGTCATTCGGGCACCCCCGCAGCAACATAGGCGGTCTTGACCGTTGTGTAGAATTCCACCGCATAAGACCCCTGTTCGCGCGGGCCAAAGCTTGAGGCGCCGCGCCCACCGAAAGGCACATGGTAATCCGTGCCCGCCGTGGGCAGGTTCACCATGACGCAGCCCGCCCGCATGTTGGCACGGAAATGGCTCGCGCGGGCAAGGCTGCGGGTCATGATGCCCGCCGTCAGGCCGAACGGGCTGTCATTGGCCGTGGCCAGTGCCTCGGCATAGCTGTCCACCTTGATGACACAGGTGATCGGGGCGAACATTTCTTCGCGGTTGACCGCCATGTCGTTGCGGGTTCCCGCAAACACTGTCGGGGCCATGAAGTAGCCCGTCGTCGCGCGGTCGAGCCTTGTGCCGCCGCACAAAAGCTGGGCCCCCTCGGCACGGCCCTTTTCCACATAGTTCAGGTTCTGCGCCAATTGGTCCGCACTGACCACCGGACCGATCTGCACACCGTCTTCCAGCGCATGCCCGACCTTGAAGGCATTTGCCGCCCCCACCAGCCTTTCGACAAAGGCGTCGTGAATGGCGCTGTGAACGATCAGCCTGGACGCCGCCGTACATTTCTGCCCCGTCCCGCCGAACGCAGCACCAGCCGCATGCATGACCGCAAGATCAAGGTCGCAGTCCTCCATGATCAGCATGGAGTTCTTCGACCCCATCTCCATCTGGACCCGCGTCATGTTGGCAGCCGCCGCCGTTGCAATGCTGCGACCGACGGGAACCGAGCCGGTAAAGCTGATGGCATCAATCCCGTGGTGTTCGACCAGCCTTTGCCCGACATCCCGACCCGGTCCCGCAACAAGGTTGAACAGGCCCGCTGGGATGTCTTGGCGGGTGATGATCTCGGTCAGAGCCGCGGCGCTGGCGGGCGTCAGGTTCGCCGGTTTCCAGACCACGGCATTGCCAAACGCCAGTGCCGGCGCGATTTTCCATGACGGGGTCGCCACCGGAAAGTTCCACGGGCTGATGATGGCCACCACCCCCACCGGTTCGCGCCGAACATCAATCTCGATCCCCGCGCGCACGCTTTGGGCGTGGTCGCCGATCACGCGAAGCGCCTCGGCGGCGTAGTAGGTAAAGAACTGCCCGGCCCGGTAGACCTCGCCTTTGCCCTCGGCAAGCGTCTTGCCTTCTTCCCGGGCCAGAAGGGTGCCGATTTCGGTTGCCCGCGCCATCAGCTCGGTGCCGATGGCCATCAACACGTCGTGCCGCTTTTGAATTCCCGCAGCCCACCACAGGGGCTGCGCCACCCGCGCCGCCGCAACGGCCTCGTCAAGCTGCGCCGCGCTGGCCTGGGCGAAATGCCCGATGACATCGGTTATGTCTGAAGGATTCCGGTTCTCGATCGTCGAGGCACCTTCCTGCCAGCGGCCCGCAATGTGATTTCGCGTCTCCAGTTTCATTGCCTGTCTCTCCAGCGCAGTTCTCCCAGTCCCCGGGCCGCTCAGCGCGGCTGGGCCAATGCCATTGCGTCAAACACCCGCTGCCGCGTCAGAACCCCGATGATCTCGCCATTCGACTGACGGACCGAAATGGGAGCATCCGTGGCCGCCAGCACGGCAAAGGCGGATTCGATGGTCTGATCGGCCGAAAGCGAGAAATCTCCCCCACCGGTGCCCGGCACCACCAGTGAGCCACAGGTCACGACCCGCGCGCGGTTCACGTCGCGCACGAACCGGGCCACATAGTCATCGGCAGGCGAGACCAGGATATCCGTGCCGGTGCCAACCTGCCGGACCACGCCGTCCTTCAGGATGGCAATGTCGTCGCCCAACAGCAATGCCTCGTCCAGATCGTGGGTGATGAACACGATGGTCTTGTGCAGACGCGCCTGCAGGTCGCGCAGCTGCAGCTGCATGTCATGCCGGATCAGCGGGTCCAGTGCCGAAAAGGCCTCGTCCATCAGCAGGATTTCGGCATCGGTGGCCAGGGCCCGCGCAAGACCGACGCGCTGCTGCATGCCCCCTGACAATTGTCCGGGATAGTGGCCTTCAAAGCCTTGCAGCCCGACCAGCGCGATCTGCGCGGCGCCCTTCTCGCGGGCCTGCGCCTTGGGCATGCCGTCGATCATCAATCCGTAAATGACGTTCTCCAGCACGGTCTTGTGCGGCAAAAGCGCAAAACGCTGGAACACCATCGAAACCTTTTTGCGCCGGAACGCCCTGAGTTCGGCCTCGCTCAGGCTCAGCACATCCACATCATCAACGAGGATGCGGCCCGCCGTCGGTTCGATGAGACGATTGAAGTGCCGGATCAGGGTGGACTTGCCCGATCCGGACAACCCCATGATCACAAAGGTCTCGCCAGCGCGGATGCTCAGGTTGATGTCATGCAGGCCCAGCACGTTACGGCTTTGTGCCAGCAGTTCGGCCTTGCTCAGTCCGGCGTTGACGCGCGCCAAGGCAGCCTTGGGGTCGGGGCCGAAAACCTTCGACACATGTTCGACCTTGATCTTGAACGGGTTCGTCATGGTTCAGTGATCCAGCTTCAGGGATTTCTGTATCCGCTTGCCATAGGATTGCGCGATCCGGTCAAAGATGATGGCAAGAAAGACGATTCCCAGCCCGGCCATCAGCCCGCTGCTGATCTGCAGGCGCTGGATGCCTTGCAAGACCTGATAGCCCAAGCCGCCCGCACCGATCATCGACGCGATGACGACCATCGACAGGGCCATCATCGTTGTCTGGTTGATGCCTGCGAGGATTGTCGGCAGGGCCAGCGGGATCTGCACGGTGAACAGGATCTGCCGGGACGAGGCCCCGAATGCCCGCGTGGCCTCGACCACTTCGGGATCGACGCCGCGTATGCCAAGATCGGTCAGGCGGATCACCGGCGGGATGGCAAAGACCAGCGTGGCCAGCAGCGCCGGAATCTTTCCCGGCCCGAACAGCATGACGAAGGGGATCAGATAGACGAAGATCGGCATCGTCTGCATCACGTCAAGGATCGGCAGAATGACCGACTGCAGCCGCCTCGACCGCGACATCGCCACGCCGATAGGCAGCCCGATGACCACGGCCAGAACGGTCGCCACCACCATCAGCGCCACAGTCTTCATCGCCTCTTCCCAGACACCGGCCAACCCGATGCAGAACGTCAGAACACCGACCGCCAGCGCGATCCCCCACTTTCGCGATGCCGCGAATGCAAGGCCCGCCAGTGTGCCCAGAACCACCCACCAAGGCAGCCACAAAAGGACTTTCTCCATTCCCAGCAACAGCTTGAGCACGGGCAAGAAGATGGCTTCCAGCGTTTCGCCATAGTCGGCAACGATCTGGATAAAGCCCGCATCCATAGCCCGCCCGAAGGCGCGGACATCAAAAATCTCGGGAAAGCCTTCGGCCACGCTGCGTCCTCCGTCTGCGGGATTGAAAAGGGGCAGGCAATCAGTTGCACCGCCCCCCTTCGGTCTTTAGCACTCTGTCAGAGCGAGGCGCGAACCTTTTCGGCCACGTCCGCGGGAACCCACTGGGTCCAGATCGCCTCGTAGTTCTTCAGGAAATGGATGGCGGTCTCTTCGGTCGTCGCGCCATTGTCATCTGCCCAGGCCAGCACGGTGCTGATTTCCGCGTTCGGAACCTGCATCTTGCCCAGGAACTCGGCCACATCGGGCGCGCGCTCTTTCATCGTGGTCACCACGGCCACAGCCACTTCACCCACCGGCCAACCGGTCAACTGCGGATCTGCGCAGTCCGGTTTGCCAAGGCAGCCCCACTTGTCGGCGTCGAATTCAGGCATGCCAAGCTTGACCAGCTTGTACTTGCCAATCACGTCCGTCGGCCCCCAGTAGTAGCCGACGAAGGCCTCCTTGCGGGTGACGGCCTTGGCGATTGCGGCTTTCAGCGTTTCGCCCGAACCCGAGGGGAACAGCTCCCACGTCTCGCCCATGCTCATGGCATTGAACAGGTTGCCGGTGATGATTTCGCAGGCCCAGCCGGGCGGGCAGCCATAAAGGCGACCCTTCTCGGGGTTCGATGCATCGGCAAAGACGGCCCAGTTGGCCTTCAGATCCTCGACCGTCTTGATCTCGGGGTGGGCCGCGGCGATGTAGTCGGGGATCCACCAGCCTTCTTCACCGCCAGACGCGAAGACATCCGAAGCCTTATAGACAGTGCCCTTCTCCTGAATCTGCGCCCAGATCTCCTGAGCCGTCGAGATCCAGAGTTCTGGCGCAACATCGGGCTCGGTCTTGGTCAGCATCGAGGTTGCGGTCGGCACGGTGTCACCCGGAACGATCTGCGCATCGCATCCGTAGCCGGCTGACATGATCTTCTGTGCGATATGCGCCAGCGCCCCGGCCGACAACCATGAGAATTCAGCAATCGTCACCGTTTCGGCAGTGCCGCAGTCGGCCGCCCGAGCAGAGTGGGCAGGCGCGATAGCCAACGCGCCTAAGAGCGCGGCCGTCGCGAGTTTGAAGGTGGTTTTCATTTTTTCTCCCCATTGGATAGGTTTTTCGTGTCGGCCATGCCCCGACGGTGGCCGAGTGTGCGTTGACGGCAGCATCAAGGCAACTGAGTTAGAATGAACCAAACTTCAGAAAATCTGAACTCAGATGCCAAGCCGAGCCAGCAGCGCCGCATCCACTTCAACCCCTTCCGCCTCGATCCGCTTGCGGTTCGCCTTGCGCCGCGCGCCGGGCAAGCGGGCACCGGGCTGGGCCGTGATCGATGCAGCAAGCCGCTGAATGGCTTGGCCAAACATCGCGCCCGAGAATGCCGTCGGGTCCAGCGCAAGAAAGCATTGCCCTGTGCCGGGCGGCCCGCCCAAGGTGCCGGAAAACGGGCTTGCCTCCTGGCTCAGGTTCGCCCCCGCCAGCGCTGCGGCCAAAACCTCGACCATCAACCCCAGACCGAACCCCTTGTGCCCGCCCGCTGGCAACATCGACCCCTTCAGCGCCTCGTCCGCAAGGGTGGTGGGCAAGCCCGCAGCGTTCAGCGCCCAATTCGGCTCGATCACTTCGCCGTTGCGCGCGCGCAGCAGGATTTCCGACTTGGCAACGACGCTGGCCGACTGGTCAATCACCAGAACCGCACCCCCCGCCACGTCAGGAACTGCAAGCGCAAATGGGTTGGTGCCGATCACCGGGACCTTTGCTCCGATCGGCGCAATCGAGGCGGGCGCATGGGTAAAGCACAACCCGATCAACCCCGCTTCGGCCAGTCGTTCCGCGTGATGGCCCAGCACACCGCAGTTATTAGGACCGGTGCAGCGTCATTGCGGCAATACCGCAGGCGCGAGCTGCCGTGGTGAACGCGTTCCAGCCGACATCGATGGCCGTATGGGCAAAGCCGCTCGCGGCATCGACGCGGATGCACCCCGGCCTGGTTTGCACGGCAACGGGCTCTGCCAGCCCCAAGACTTTGCCGCAACGCAGATGCTCGGCATAGATTGGCAGATAAAGCAGCCCGTGACTGCGAATGCCGTCGCGTTCGGCCAGACGGGTGGATCTTGCGACTGCCATCGCTGCCGCCGCCGACGCGCCAGCCTCGGAAAGCACCCGGTTTGCCAGAGCCTCCACCTCGTCCAGCTTCATCCGCCTGCTTGTCATGTCGATCTCCATTGCTTACGCGCGTCAGCTTCTGCGTTTGACCCGCTTCAGCCAAGCGACTATTGGTTCAATTTGGTTCAACTTTCCTGAAGTGCTGTCCGATGATCCGCACCGAAGCCCTTCGCGTCTTCGTCACGGTTGCCGAATGTGGAAACATCCGCGATGCGGCCGCACAGCTGTTTCGCACGCAATCTGCGGTTTCCATGACGCTGAAACAGCTTGAGCAAGAGCTTGGCGCGTCGCTGTTCGAGGCTGACCGCAAGAATAGCCTTTCCGACCTTGGTCAATTCGTGGCCGACATCGCAAAGCTCCTTTTGCGCGATCACGACACCGCCATCGACCAGATCAGGCACTACGCAACCGGCAAGAGTGGACGGCTGCGCATTGCCTCGGTGCCGTCGGTCGCTGCACTCCTGATCCCTGAAATTTTGGTAGCCTTCGTAAAGGAGCGCCCAACGGCAGAGATTGACCTTGTCGATACCCACAGCGCCGATGTGCGCAGGTTGGTAGCGATCGGGCAGGCGGATATCGGCATCGCCAGCGTCGAGCAGGGCGACAGCGGATTGTTCTACGTGCCGGTCTTTGAAGACAACATGAAACTCGTCTGTCAGGCAACCTCGCCACTTGCGCATCATCCCGGCCCGCTGGAATGGCGGCACTTGAAGGATGCGGCGCTGATCCTGAACGAGACAACTCGCGGCATTCAGGCCGTTGAGTTTCGCGCCCTTGCCGACCAGACGAGCCTTACAGTGCGCAATGTAATTTCGTTACTTGCCATAGTGCGCGCGGGTGTCGGGGTGACGCTGCTGCCCGGCCTTGCGACTGTGGGATTGACGTCCGATCTTGTCGCACGTCCTTTGGCCGATCAGGGCTGCCGCCGCCAAGTCTGCTTGCTGCGGCGCGAAGGGCGCGTGCAAAGCCCGATCGCCATAGCCTTTCAACAGCACTTCATCTCGACCTTAAGGCCAATGACGGAGAGGTTCGGCATCTTGTGGGCCTACAACGACTAGGTCATGGCCGCTGCATCGTTCGTGAGCAGCTTTTCGATTGCCTGCTTCACAGTATCCAACACTCTGAAACCGGCTCTTAAGCACATCCTGCCTGGGTACCCGTCACCCGCCGAGCCGGGCCACCAGTTCCGGCAACAAGGCCCATCGGGACGCAGCACTGGCGTTCGCGATCAAGAAGATGCCGCGCTGGAATTTCGGTGCCTCGTGCCTTTCGAACAGCCTTCCAGCCCGCAGATGCGGCAGGGCGAGGCGTTTCGGAAGATAGGCCGAGCCACCCATCTCGAGCATGTAGGCCAGCGCCCAGACCGCCGACCCAAAGGTCACGCGTGCCGTCCCTGCGTCGGAATAGGCAAGGGCATGCTGGGTTCGAAACTCGGCACCCAGGTCGACAAAGACATAGCCCGGATCGAAACGTATCGGCCGATCCGCTTCGGTCGCACACAGCACAAGCTCGTCGGGCGGCAGGCGAAACACCGTCCGATCCCCCGGCGCAGCCAGCCGGTGCGTCAGGGCCACGTCGAGAAGCCCCGCGCTCAGCATACGATACAGTTCGGCCTGATCGCCCGGCCAGACAGAAAGGGCCA
>Ga0247834_1003206_pt1 | contig 22629 bp, 20 predicted proteins | sample LaCruzMarch2015__8_FD_187118 | JGI IMG/M metagenome (GOLD analysis project Ga0247834, IMG submission 187118) | Freshwater microbial communities from meromictic Lake La Cruz, Castile-La Mancha, Spain - LaCruzMarch2015_12m | ecosystem: Environmental > Aquatic > Freshwater > Lake | place: Spain...
TGGCACAGGTAGCAATTTCCATTGCGAACGGTGATGGAGCCACAGCTGTCACAGCTCGGAGCATCGCTTTGGAAGCCGGCAAATTGACCATCGCGAGACTCTGGTTTCGCAGCTGCCGTCAGGTTTGCCTTGCCAGTCAAATCACCCAGGCCAACAAACCGTGCCTTGGTGTAGTCACCGCTGGAGGCTACATCGGCACCATTTCCGTTTACCGGAGCTGAAGTGAGATTGCTTTTCGGCTTGGCTGTTACAGCGACCGGAGTCAAAGGCTGTCCAAGCATCTCGGACTTGGTCTTCTGTTCTTCACGGTAACTATCCAAGAAGGTTAAGCCGAGCCAGCGGAAAATGTAATCCACCAAGCTCTTGGCGATTCGGATGTCTGGGTTGGTGGTGTGCCCCATCGGTTCGAACCGCGTGTGGCTGAATTTGCTAACAAGGACTTCCAGAGGAACACCATACTGCAACGAGATGGAGGTCGCCGTTCCAAAGCTATCCATCAAACCGCCGATGGTGCTTCCTTCTTTGGCCATTGTGATGAAGACTTCGCCCGGTCGTCCGTCAGGGTACAAGCCAACGCTGATGTATCCCTCGTGGCCGCTGATGCTGAATTTATGAGTTACCGAATTGCGAGTATCAGGCAGTCGTTCACGACGAGGCTTGTAGACGATCTTTTCGACGACAGCGGCAGATGCCGCATCTTCGGCCTTTTTGGTTTCGCTCTTCGTCGACAGAGGTTGGCTTTGCTTGGATCCGTCGCGATAAATGGCGATGGCTTTCAATCCAAGTTCCCAGCCCCAGAAGTACGCCTGGGCAATATCTTCCACGGTACTGTCGGTTGGCATGTTGACCGTCTTACTGATGGCGCCCGACAAAAATGGTTGAGCCGCAGCCATCATTTCGACGTGCGCTTGCCAGCGAATGCTTCGCGTTCCGTTGGCAGGTGTGAATGCACAATCGAAGACTGGTAGATGTTCATCCTTAAGATGTGGAGCGCCTTCGATGGTGTCCTTCTCGCTAATGAACTTCTCGATTGCAACGATTTGCTCTTCGTTGTAGTCAAGAGTTCGAAGGCCAAGCGAAACAGACCGATTAAGGATCTTGAGCATACCGCCACCCGCAAGTTGCTTGTACTTCACGAGCGCGATATCGGGTTCAACCCCAGTCGTATCGCAATCCATCATGAAACTAATGGTGCCCGTCGGTGCAAGGACTGTCGATTGAGCATTGCGGAAACCGTTTCGATTCCCTAGCTCCAGAACCTTGTCCCAAATGTTACGGGCCGCATCCTTCAGGTAGGACGGTCCGCTCGGATCGATCTGTTCAACTGCATTGCGATGCATTTGCATGACGCGAAGCATCGGTTCTACATTGTCTGGATACTCGGCAAATGGTCCGACTACACCCGCGATTTCCGCACTTGCCAAATTAGCAGCACCGTGAAGCAAGGCCGTGATCGCCCCGCACATCGAATGGCCAGCCGGCGAATCATAAGGTGCTCCGCTGGTCATGATCAGGGACCCAATATTGGAATAACCCAAACCAAGTGGTCGGAACAAATGGCTGTTGTGAGCGATGCGATCGGTTGGATAGCTCGCATGATCAACCAAGATTTCTTGAGCAATGAAGAACAACCGGCACGTTGCGGTGAAGCCTTCGGCATCGAAAGATCCATCTTCGCGTCGGTACTTCATCAAGTTGATCGACGAAAGATTGCAAGCCGTGTTGTCCAAGAACATGTATTCTGAACAGGGGTTGCTTGCATTGATCCGGCCACTGTTGGGGCAGGTGTGCCACTTGTTAATAGTCGTGTCGTACTGAACGCCAGGGTCGCCGCAGTGCCAAGCGCACTCGGACATGCGATTTAGGATTTCCTTGGCTTGGTAGGTAGGAGACTCTTGGTCGCACTTATCGCTAACCCAACGTGTCTTCCAAGTCTTGTTTTCGGCAACCGCATTCATGAATTCATCGGTCACTCGAACAGAAAGGTTCGCGTTTTGGAACATCACGGACGAATAGGCTTCTCCATTGAAGTTCGATTCGTAGCCTTCACGGATCAACGCGTGAGCCTTTTGCTCTTCCTTCCACTTGCACTCAATGAATTCCATGATATCAGGGTGCCAAACCTTGAGCGATTGCATCTTAGCAGCCCGGCGGGTCTTGCCACCTGACTTCACCACCGCTGCAATTTGGTCGTAAACTCGCATGAAGGAAAGCGGGCCGCTGGGCTTGCCGCCGCCCGACAACTTTTCTCGGCTGCTTCGAATCGTCGATAAGTCCGTTCCCGTTCCCGAACCGAACTTGAACAGCATCGCTTCGCTGGTCGCGAGACGCATGATGTCTTCCATGTTGTCATCCACGCTTTGGATGAAGCAAGCAGAACCCTGAGGATACTCGTAAGGATTCTCAGGTTGTTCAACTTGGCCTGATTCTACGTTGTAGTGCCAATTGCACTTGGTTCCAGTCACATTGTATTGCTGGTACAGCCCAACGTTGAACCACACGGGCGAATTGAAGGCTCCGTGCTGATGCAAGCACAACCAGCTCAAGTCACGGTAAAACCGCTCTGCATCTTCAGCAGTGTCAAAGTATCCATCCGCCATTCCCCAATCCGTGATAGTGCGAGTCACACGATGGATCAATTGTCGTACCGATCGCTCTCTTTCCTCCACGTTCGTTGGATCACCATAAAAATACTTGCTTACCACCACGTTCGTGGCAAGTTGGCTCCAGTCAGCAGGGATCTCGCAATTGGTTTGCTCAAAAAGAACCTTTCCATTTTCGTCCTTGATCGCAGCGCTGCGCGTTTCCCATTTGACCGTATCAAAAGGGTCCATCACGTCAGCTGGGCAAAATCGACTTTCGATTTTGAGTCCATTTCGGTTGCCACGAACCTCGTGTGTGGTTCGTGACTTGGCTCGGTGCTCGCGTCCCATTTCTACTGTTGCCATTAGATCCGTTGACTCCCTCGTGAATGTCCAAATTGATGGTGAAAGGCATGCAGCTGCGTGGTTTCGCGACCTGGTTAGCTGCCTTGCTACTGACTGTAGATAAAATTCCGTTGCGACCGGGGGTTTCGTACCCTATGGTAAGCTTCCGACGCACATGCTCACGGCTCGATCACCCGGTCGGAACGGTGATTTTGTCGTTAGCTCCAAATCGGCTAGCAAACACTATAGGTAGTACAGTGGTGATTTGCTTGCACAACATGTTGCGTCATTTGGAAGCAGTGTACCGAATCTTGCGTCCATGTCAAATTTTCCTTCGCGGTTCGCGCAACCTCTTGTGGTGACTCGCTTTGGAACCAAGGGCGGAAAAGACGACATGGGCTAAACAACGGCGGAAAGCATCGCTAAACCGCCATTGCTATTAGGGTTAAGAAAATGTGAATCATCAGGGTGACACGTTAGGTCACTGTTTGAAAATTCCAGAAACTTTTTTATGGGGAGTACCTCGTGCTTGAATTCATGCATGCCAGTATCGAAGAGGCCCGTTTGGGACTAGCAGAGGGAGGGATTCCCATCGGATCCGTTTTGGTGATCGATAATGTGCTTGTTGGGCGAGGGCACAATCGTCGCATTCAGAAAGGAAGCGAAATCTTGCATGCCGAAATGGATTGCATAGAAAACGCTGGCAGGCTTTCGGGGGCGGAATACCGGCGATCCACGTTGTACTCCACCTTGTCCCCATGTGACATGTGCAGCGGCACTGCTCTCCTTTACGGCATTCCCAGAATTGTTATCGGCGAAAACAAAACCTTTCAGGGCCCGGAGAATTACCTTCGAACCCGAGGCGTTGAACTTACAATTCTTGGGAACCTGGAGTGCGTTGCACTCATGCAAGAGTTCATCGAGCTCCATCCTGAATTATGGAACGAAGACATTGGGGTGTGATGCGAAATTCGATTTGCTAAGGAATCAAAAGCTTCGGTCGCGTCTGTTCTAGGGTCGCAATCCGTTTTCTCGCCTTGATTCGAATGTAGGGAGCAATGAATCGGCTGCGATGGCCCATGGAACCTGGTTCTGCATCGCTCTTTCCATGAACCGGTTCTGTGACATCCTCGATATGCATCCCGCTTCGGCAGATTCCTCCCAAGATCGACTCTAAGCTATGAGCAAACTCGATGGTGTTGGGTTCCCGAAAGGGGCTTACTTCATTTTCAGCCAGCTTTCTCGCAGCTTGACCGATTTCCACTTCCACGAAGTACTTGCCTTGAGTCGGACGTAAGGAGGTTTGCAAATTCGAGGGTTGTTTGTGCTGGGAAACATAAAGCCCCTCGGGTTTCAGCACTCGCGAAACTTCCTGAAAGACCGGTGCTATCGAAGGGACATAGCAGGTGCTTACCGGATGCACCACCAAATCAAATTCACCATTGCGAAGCATGGATAGATCTACCATGGAGGCTTGGATCAATCTCACTTCGATCTGCAGTTCTTTGGCAACAAACCGGTCCAGGGCCAGCATTCCTTCGGAGATGTCAACTACGGTCACTTTGGCCCCAGCTGCGTGATAGAGTGCGCTATGGCGGCCTCCCGCTGCTCCCAAACACAAAACGTTCCAGCCAAAGATCGACTTTCCTAGCCAACCCGACGTGTCAATCGATCGCAATGGTTCGTTCAGTTCATCCTTGGTGACGATGGTCGCCAGAATGTGACCGTTTTTTGCCATGCGATCGTAGGCAAGCTTATTCTGAGTTTCAATGGCATCGAACGAAACGCTAGACAAGTTGCACTACACCCTTCCCGTTACTTTGGTTTCCACTGCCGAACGAGCCCACAAATTTTTGCCTTGATTTGCCAACTCCAGAAACGCATTCGACCACGGAAACCGGGAGGCGAAAACAGCAAGTCGTATGCCGGAGATGGATTCGCTTTTAATTGGTTTTTGTAGGGTTCGTCGCCTCGAAGAAAATCGACAACCTTGATGCCATAGCGTTCTGCACTGCGAAGAATATAGACATTCGCAAGTTTTCCTGGTTCTAAATCCATTTTCTCTGGGTCGATCCCAGCCTGATAGCATAGCCATGTGTCGCGGGTTCGAAAACCGATGTCGGCCGCAATAGGACGTTGTCCGAGCCATAAAGAGAATGCTTGTAGCTGGTTCTGTTGCAAAAGACTTTTTGAAACCTCGCGCAAAAAGCTCTCGAAGCGAGCATCCGCAAAGCAACCGACGTCTCCCAACGCCTTGCGCCTTTTCTGGTGCAGCTCGATCAACACCAGCATGAATTCTTCGAGGTCGACATGGTCATGGACCCACCGAACCCGGACCTGCTCCAAATCGGCGACTCGTTTCCGAAATGCCTTTCGCGAGTTCTTGGAAACCCCTCCTAGAAACTGCTCCCACCCGTTCGGTAGTTCCACCTGCCAAGTGTTAGACGACTTAGAACTATGGAATCGACAACCGTACTTTAGCATCGCAAGCTTGAATGCGTTCATCATGGCATCGACGCAATCGATCGACTCGAAGTGAATGGACGTCCATCCCTCTTTCCGCTTGGATTGCTCAACCAAAAATGAAGCGATTTGAGATGGAATCGATTCATCGTAGAACCGGGAATCGACCAAGATACTCAAATGATCTGTGCAGACTTTGCCGTCCCCCAAAAAGCGAAGGATGCCTGTTATTCGATTTCGATACCAAGGTGCAATGGCCCGCACGCGATCTTCTTCGTCACGAACCACGACCACATACAATTCGTCGGATTCCGCCTGAAAATTAGTCCACCAAGCAAGTAGCCATTCGGGTTGGCGAAATGGATTCGCCAATGCGAGTTCTTTCCAGGAATCTCGAATGGACTCAAGGGATTGCTGAGTTTGAAGGAGTTCGATGTTCACGGGCAATTGTTCAAAGCAGTCAGTTCGGAAGGTCAGGCATTTTTGAAAGTCGAGAAATCACTTGGAAAATCGTGGATTTGGATTCAGTTTTGGTTTTTGGAATGCTAGCTCTTAGAAATCATCCGAGTATTGCAAACGGACAAAGTGAAGCCCAAAAACGAAGATCTAAGGAAGGATAGGTAACTTGTACAGGGCTGGCTGGGAGGATTGGATTTATGGTGCCAATTGTTTCGATCATAACGTTGCTGGTCCCACACGAGACCGCCAAAACCAAGTCTGGAAATGATGACCAGCATTTAGCAACACTAAAGGATCAAGTTATGAAACGTGGCATTTACGCAATCGCCCTTTTCGGTATCACCCTTGCAATGTCAAGCGGCTGCAACCTGCATCATAATCATCGCCAGTGCAACAGTTGCAATGGCCCACTTGGCTGCCGTCCTTGCAAAATAGGTTGGCAACGCGGAGGCACCGACTACGGGTCTCACCTTTCCCACAGTCAGTATCGTCAAGATCCTGGCGTAGGCTCCGGTGTTTCCGCTCCCGCAGTCGCTTATCCCTATTACACCAATCGTGGCCCAAGGGATTTCTTTGCGAACAACCCACCAAGCATCGGACGGTAGTTGCTCTTTATGACCACCGTAAAATCGCACTCCACAGACAACCCTGCTCGAGTTGAGTTTTGGAAGAGTTTGCTTCGCATCGAAGCGGATGTCGCCGTTACGCTCGCCCAACAGCAATTGCCTGTGGAACGAATTCTGCAGTTCGTTCCTGGCGTAATGATTCAGTTCGAAAAGCCGTGCGAAACTCCGCTGACCATCGAAATTGATGGAAATGCTGTGGCACAAGGAGAGGTGGTCAAGGTAGGTGACAAATTTGGGCTGCGCATTACTGAAATATGCAACTGCGAAGAACGCTGGATTCCGCTAGTGAAAACCAAGGTTGAGAACTAGGTCGAACGCAACGCGTCGTTAGCCGCTCACTTTTGGGGCCCTTCGTAGCGGCTCTAAAGAGAAGCGTTGGACGCTTGAGTCGAATCTAGCCCTGTATACAGTCTCGGCGAACTCTTCTCTTGCTTTCTTGCACAATCAATGCACATGGTCGCATAAGGCACTGCCTGCAACCGAGCGAGCGGAATTGGCTTATTGCAGTGCTCGCAATCTCCGTACAGGCCTTCTTTAAGCCGGTTTAGAGCGTCTTCTATTTGCGACAGCTCTCGACTTTCTACTTCTACCAACTGACTGCTAATCTCGTCCTGCGCGGTGTCCATCGCTGCATCCATAACATCCCCTCCCTCTTGGGACAGAGTTTGCAGCAAGCTCAAGTCGCCATCCAGTGCTTTACGAAGCGCTTCTCGTCGCACCAGCAAAACGTCCCTGAGTTTGTTGAGCGCTTCTTTTCTCGACATTTCCGCCTTCTCCGGTTGGTTGCCTAACTAAATGCACCCCGCCCAAATGGAGGGGGCACAAAGTACAAAACTATAGTACGCAATTCGGCCCAAAGTGTTCGGTCTTTGGCAATTAAGAGGCCTTTTAGATTGCATTGTGTAAGTTTAGACACTCAAGAATTTGACGCAAATCCTTATTTTCGAATACTTTACGGAACGCATCCCGGGGGTGGTGAATTTTGCCGTTCGCGAAGAATTTCGGGATATTTCCAATTGAGGGAACATGTCCAACTGGGACAAAACAAGCTCTTTTCATTTTTCTCCGCAGGGAATCATGATGTCAATGACGATAGAGCTTGATGACAGATCGAAACAACCTTTTGGCTGCACTTGACGAAACAAAAATGTACCATTCCCAAAGCTCCGCAACGGTTCCAGGCCGCCCTAAGGGATTTGAACCTGCTATCGGCCAGATCGATCTGCTGGATACGCAAGGCGAAACGTTACGATCATGGAGGATTCAATCGTCGAAATGCACGATAGGCTCCGGCAAAGATTGCACGATTCAGCTCGATCCATCGGAAGCTGCCCCGCTTCATGCTACTTTGATTTTTGGAAAACGCCACACGCTGCTTCGCGCGATCGCTCCCACGAAGATCGCTTATCGCAATGTTCGCGAATGGTTGATAGATCATCCGACCGAGATTTTGCTTGGCTCCACGCGCATCGTAGTTCACCCTTGCATCGGGGTCATGGCTACTGTGGTTCAAGCAGAACAGTTGCTGGATCGGGCTGCAAGATTGTGCAGCGAATCTATGCCCGTTGTTCAAGTGGCTACCACAAGACCCAGCATACCAGCCCCCGTCGCATCGTTGGTAACTGCTGGTGACGGAGCCCCGATCGCAGTTACCAATCCAGAGATTCTTAGTGGTCTTTCCTCAAGCGAGACGAAAGAGCGATTCGAGCGACTTGAGCAAATGCTACTTTCGTTACAGTCTTCATTGAATCGAGTCCAAGAGACGATCCGAATGGAACCGAAAGAACCCGACGAAGTTCTATCGGACACGGTTGCCGATCATTTCGATTCGTTTGGTAGAACTCTTTTTTCCACCTTGAGCGATCAGTTTTCCAGTCAGACAGAGCGTCATGAATCCTTGCTGTCCAATCTTTCAGAACAAGTGGCCCAGCAATTTGCAACCATCGACCAACAGCTTCAGTACGTTACAGAGTCGACCTCCCATCAATCAATGCAGCTCGGCGAGTTGCTGGAGCGTGCGATCTCCGAACAGTCTTTGATCGAAGTACGTTTTTCGGAAGTAGCTGCCAATCGCGATGAATTGATGCAAGCCTTGCATGTATTGCACAGTGAGATCTCAAATGCACACGATACCTATACGAATTCCTTTCAGACCTTGGCACAATCAGTGGCATCGGTCCATGAACAAGTGCAAGCCCCGGTCCATGACCAGATTTTAGCAGAGTCGCTCGAAAAAGCTCAGACGCAGATTCAGCAGTACAACCAACGATTGCGAGAACTGGAGATCGAACGGCAAAACGCGGAGCAGAAAATCATAGCGCTCACTGACTCGCTTGCCTCACAGCCAGATCGACTAACACCTTCAAGTTCAGATGACTCATTGGGTCCAGTTCGTTCCGTGGAATCCAACGATCATTTGCAACCGTTGTCGGTCGACGATCAGAACACGGTAGATGAGCAAAACGATATCGTCGACCATGATGTGGCAGAGGACAATTACCAAGCTGAAGAGCAGTACCAAGCTGAATCGTCGACTGAGAAATCTCAACTTCCTTCGTGGTTTACAAATTCCGAACCGATTTCAAGCGGTGAATACGGTTACGAAAGGGTACTTGCTCCTCGCAATTTATCAGAACCCACTCGTGCCATAGATTCTTTTTCCAATCCTGATTTGAGTCAATACTCGGAGCCATTGAGCGAAGACCAGCAAGGTCGTTTTATTAGTGAACCACGCAGCGGCGAACCACACAGCGGCGAACCACACAGCGGCGAACCACACAGCGGCGATTTGTCGTCTGCTCAAGATGGGTATCCAGGGGAGCCACAGTATATCCCTGAAACAGATACGGGTTCTATTTCGGAAAGACTGCAACGGATGGTTGTCGACGCGGATACGCGTCGGGGCTCTAAATCCGGCTCACTATCGACGAATTCTAGGCGGTGGTCGAAGGCCTATGGAACTAATTCGATATCCGCCACGAACCTTCCTGAACGGCAACAGGTTGAGGAACCGATCTCCCAGGAGCAAGAAAGCTCCGGGGACCTCGCAACCGATGAAGCGTTTTCTGAGACTGAAGAAAAGCAACTATCCCAATTGATCGCAAGTATTCCGGAAACAAGCGAAGTTGCTATCTCCCCCGAAACTTCTTCGGCTTCCAAGGAAGAAACGGAGGACGAGTCGCAAGAGGAATCCATCGAAGAGTATATGCAACGGTTGCTGCATCGTGTGCGTACTGGTTCGGACTCGGCGCCCTCACAGAGCAGCGTCTTAAAGACTCCTGTAAACGCTGCCAACCCCGTTGGTTCAGGTAAGTCGCGTGTTGCCGCCTCGCTCGGGCTGGACGTTGAAAAAGTAAGTCCACAACCCGAAACGCTAGCTCCGTTGACACAAGAATCGTTCGTTCCTAGGCAGCAGGCTCCCGAGCAGCGCAACGATCTTACGGCATTGCGCGAACTGGCGAATTCCAACGCACGGCGAGCGATTTCCAGAAGCGATAGCCAACGCACCAGTGCCGAGTTTTACTTCAAGCTCGCTGTGACGGGTGTCGCAGTGACCTCTGCCGTTACATTGCTCATGCTCAATGGACTGAAACTGAATATGCCTTTTGCGGGAATGGTCGCAGCGGTCATTGTGGCATTATTATGGGGCTTTGATTGCTTGAATCACTTCAGACGCCGTCAGAGCGAAGCCAAGCATGAACCAGCTTCGAACAGCCACAGCCCGGCGATGAATTCGATTCAGGTGGGATCCGACGAGGTCGCTCAAGAGCACTGGCGGCCGACTCCCGTTTAGCTCCGTTCCACAAATTTGAACAGAACTGAAACCAGCTACCATGTTGGGAACTATCGAAATCAAGCCGATCGGGACAGATACCGCCAATCCAATTCAATCTTTATCAGCATTGTTTGAGCATCTTTGGATAGCGTTTGCCCCACCACCATGGGGTGTGAAAGGGCTTTTCCCTTAGCGACTTTAAATCTCGAACTAGCTCTTCCGTTTCCGAAGTGGAATCTTGAAGACTCGAATCAATTCCAATGAATGCAACGGGCTTCGCCTTGATCACGGAAGAAGCCAAAGCATGGCGGCAGCAACCAGCCATCGCGATCCAAGAGTTAGCCAAAATCTACAGTCCTACCACTGGAACGTGCTAGTCCGAATGAACATCTTATGGGTTGTTCGAACCAGCTTGAGCGGTTCGGATGCAATACAAGCTATTGATGCCTCGCAAGTAGATCGAATTGTTTGCAATGGCTGGAGTTGACCAAAATGTGTCATCGATTTTTCCGTTTCCTACGGCTGCGTATTCTTGCGTCGAATCCAGCAAGATCGCATTGCCTTCTTCGTCCAATACTAGGACTTTGTTGTCCACGACTAAGGGACTGGCGGCAATCATTTTGAGCTTTCCAAGTCGTCGCTCTTGGATCTTTTTCCCTGATGTGGCCTCGTAGGCACGCAAAATGTTGTTGTCGAGAACCACAATGTGAATTCCTGTTGAAACCGGGGATGCCATTCCTGGAGCGGCTTTTTTCTCAAGCCAATCGCAATATGCGAACGAGTCGTTCTTCTTTTTCGGAGATATGTCGCCGGAAGCACCCGCGCGGACAGCGAACAGTGGCCCCTTCGACATGGGGTCGGAACCACCAAAGTAGATCCTTTGCGAATCGCTTGCGACCGAGCAGGCTGTCGGTGCCTTCACATTGCTGACCATCCAAAGCTTTTCCCCTGTTTTGGGGGAATAGCTGATCAATTGTTCCCCTCCCGAAGAGATCAATTCTGGCCGGACGGAATTGATCCAGACAATAGGTGAGCTCCATGAACTGCCCATTTGATCGCGGTTGTCGGACCAGCGGATAGTCCCAGTGGCGTTTTCAAAGCACGTTAACGACGCGCTTTTCTCTGTAAAATGCTGAGCGAAAATGGCATCTTCCAAAATGGCGAGCGAGCTGCCTGTTCCAAAGCCATTGTTGGTTGGGAAAGCACCCAATTCCTTTTTCCAAAGAAGCTCGCCGCTATGCGAAAGGCCAGCCACCGTGCCGGTTGCCCCGAACATGGCATATACACCTTGAGCGTCGACAACGGGTGATTCGGTAGCATAACTATTGGATGGATGAACCGGGAATTCAGGACGCCCTTCCACTACCGTTTTGCTCCACAGGTGGGATCCATGAAGGGCGTCGTAGCAATGGACTTGCCATTGGAAGTTGATCTTCGGCGGGGAGGACATGCCACCAAGTCCCATGCTTTGAGGTGTTTTCACGCCGTCATTGAAATCCTTCGGCCGAAATTCCTTGTCGCCCACCGCGGATGTGACAAACAGTTTGTTTTGCCAAACGACTGGCTGCGACCAGCCCGAGCCTGGTACATCAATTTTCCACGCCAAATTCTTGTCCATCGACCATTCGAGAGGTATCGTTTGGTTGAGCACAACCGCTGTGCCGCCTTGCCCCCGAAATTGGTTGAAGCCATCCGCCAAAACGGAGGCCATGAATGGAAGTGAGCAAAGCAAAACGGCTGACGGTAGGATGAAAGACTTCATGAGACTCACGATTTAGGTGATTCCGTGGATTGACCCAAAGATAAACAAGACTTTGTTCGAATAGTAGCAGTTTGGCAAGCCACCGAGTCAGGAGTCGGGATTTCGATTAACGCAATATCAAAACTGGCGCCCGCGGCTCAAACGGATCCCTAGGAATCTAGGCGTCGTGTATGCTGTCACACTGCCTTATTGTTTTGCTGCCTTTTTTTTGTCGTGTAGACTTGAAGTGCGAAAAGATTTCTCGCAAAACAAATTCGTTGTGCCAATTGGCATGTTATGTCCCTTGGCCGCCCTTTTTCCATCTGCCAGCCAGATTGTTTTTTTTGGAAATTTTCGTCGATGTCTTTACTTGCGATAGCTGTTTTGTTGTTTCTTGCGGCACTCGTGATCTTTGCGATCGATTTGATGGTCCCTAGCGGTGGAATTTTGGTTGGGATCACGGTTTGCTTTGCTTTTGCAGCTGTTGTGGTTGCTTTTCGACACAGTGCCACGGCTGGTGTGTGGATGCTGATAGCATCGCTGGGTTCCATACCGATCTTAACTTGGCTGTTTCTGGTTATCTGGCCTAAAACGCCTTTGGGACGAAGGATGATCAGCGCTCCTGTGCATCCAGGCGAGTTCGTTTGGTCGGATGCGGCCAAATCGGGAAATGCCCATGCCCTTATCGGTAAAGAAGGAGTAGCGATGAAGGAAATGATTCCGAGCGGATTAGTGCAGATCGACGAAAAATCGTTTGAAGCCTTCAGCGAAACCGGGCCAATCGAAGCGGGAAAACGAGTGCGCGTAGTACGGTTGGATGTTGGGCGATTGGTGGTCACCGTGGTTCGAGAAAAGCAAAATGATGCTCCTAAGTCTGAGGGGTCGGGGCTAGATCGTCCCATATCCGATCTGAACTTGGATTCGCTTGAATAAAAGAGCTTGATGTTTGTCTTCCAAATAGCAAGTCGAACCTACAGGTTTGGCAAGACGTTCCGAATAGGCTGTGAATTTTTACGATCGATGCAATTAATAGTCCTCTTTTGTTCCGAGAAAGTAGCGGTTCTGGCCGCTACCTTCGCCGAGTGACAGGTGACGATGAATAAATTCACAGCCCACTAGGGATGGTGGCGTCGATTGGAAGCATGCCTTGACCACGGAAGTAGCACTATCCGCGGGATTGTTCACGTAAGTGAAGACGTCGAAGGATCATTACGATTTCTCGAAGTTTTTGATCGATGTCGGCAAGCTTCTCACCTTTCTTCAGATACTCCGCTTTTGCGGCGATTTCATCCATGGTTCTGACCGTTTCGGCAGCTTGCGCTTTGATGTCAACTTGCAGTGTGTTGCGAAGCGCGGTTTCTATGCTGCCGAGCGTTTCCTCGGACAATGCATCGTTTTGAGTTAACTCCTTGATTGCCTGCGCGATTTCTGCCTTGTTATTCTCGACGAAACTCTGTATCTCCGGGCTGGCGGCCTGAACCGTTTGTAAGGCGACACTATCGACTTCGTTTACGATGTATTCCTCGAGATTTTGTCGCAATGTCGGAACGGAAGTAATGGCCTGGCGGCTTAGCTCCTCGGCCCATGCCGGAGCATTCTTTTTGACTTCTTCTTCGAGTTGTTTTCGGATATCGGGCAATTTGTCGTTGGCCATGGTGCCCGCCAGTCCGACAAGCATTTTGGGTTGCAACAATTCTGCAATCTGGTTGTAACCATACCAAAAGTATCCGCAAAAAGCGGCGAGCAGCAATGCACCTAAAAGGGTGGTAAAAGTCATTTCACGATTCAAGCGGGCCTTTAGTTCGTGAACTTTTGTTTCGATGGATTGAAGCTTGGTTGATGGGTCTATCGTCATGTTTTATCTCGTAATGTGTGTGTTGGAATCGAACGTGCAGGAACGGAAATAGATAGGAACGGATGTGGAAAATAATCATTTTACGATTCTGAAGGCCGTGTTCTACTTCGGCGGCTCAGGGGGTGCTTCAGCACTTGGCGCATCATTGGGCTTTGTTTCCGAGCTTGTCGCAACTGGAGTTTCTGCAGCTTGTGCAGGTGGGCTCGCTTCATTCGCAGAAGGCACAGGACTTTCCTCGCTTGGTTCTTCTTTGGTTGGTGTTTCAGGTGAGGGTTGGCCGGAAGCGGAGGGCTCGGCGGCCGTTAGGCCTGAATTGGAAACGCCAAGTGCGACCGGTGGCGGTTGCACGGATTCATTCTCCCTTTGCATGATGGACATCACTTCCGTTGCAACTTGCATAAGATTGTGAACCAGTTTCTCTTCGAGCGTGGTGGTATCGCCGACAACTTCGTCTGTGGCTGGGAATTCATCCCAAATGGTCATCAAACGCTGTGAGGACACTTTGAATCGATCACCGTAATTCCTCGCGACCAACGTATTGACAATAGACTGAAAATTATCGAGCACTTTGTCTCGTGTTTTTTCGTTGGCGAGTTCAGGAAAAGCTTCGATCATCTTAGATTCATATTCTTCAAGTACCTTCTGATATTTTTTTGATAGCCGATCGTTCAGTTGTGTCTGTAAGTTGTTGGTGAGTGCTTCTCGTTCATGATCCATGGCTGACGTGAACTTTTGCATATCCTTCGAGGCTCTTTCGGAAAATGCTTGGGTCAATATCGGGTAGGAATGATCCACGAGCGATTGCACTTGCTTTTGGTAATCGTTCTGATTGTTTTCGATATGCAGCTTGGCTTCTGAAGCGATTTCCTGCATAAACTTCTCGCTGGTCACTTGTCTGGCCAATTGCAAGAAAAAATATACGACGGCAAGGACTAACGCGATAAGGGCGATCAAAAAGACAAATCGCATCGTGCGCGCGCGGGAAATCGCGGATCGAAGTGCATCGACTTCAAGCTCGATCTGTACGATCTTTTGAGATAAATCAGGACTGATTTCAACTTGCGACATAGGGGTAAACCTCTTTACGAATGAATCGGACTCGGAATGGGCGTAATTGGAGCCGTTGATTGGATCAAGAAATGTCGCTGAGTCAAGAAAATTTGGACTCGGGAAACAGAGGTACTTCAGAAGTTAACATTGCGACCTCCTACAGACCGAATCGGGCTGTAGGTTGAGGTGATTTATCTTCCGCAATCAGTTCCGATTGCCAATCAAAGTACCTTTGAAGGGAAAATCCAATGGATTTGGCTGGTTGCCCCGGTGGCGTTCCCTACCCTGTCCGATTAAACTTCCGGTCGTTTCGTTTGCAACCGCACTATCCCGCCCATTTTGCTCCATTCCTATTTTCGGAGACTTTCCAATGAACCAAGCGTCGGATTCTACAGCCAACAACTCTACGGTAGTGCCGAATGCACATCGGCTTTTGTGGGCAGGGTTTATGGCAATTCTTGCGGCGGGCGTCGGCTTCGCGGTGCGCGGCGGGATTCTTGACAACTGGGGAAAAGAGTTTGGATTTAATGCCACACAGCTGGGTTCCATTGGCGGTGCCGGTTTTTCTGGCTTCTGCTTTGGCATCATTATCGGTGGTGTGATTGTCGACAAGATCGGATACGGCAAGCTGGTTTTCCTTGCTTTGCTGGGGCACATTCTGTCCGCCTTCATCACGTTCGCGGCAACGACTCCAGACAACGCATATAACTTTCTCTTTTGGGGAATGTTCGTTTTCGCCTATGCCAACGGAACATTGGAAGCCGTTGCTAACCCTCTAGTTGCTACAGTATTCCCGAATAACCGGACCCATTATCTGAACATTCTTCATGCAAGCTGGCCAGCTGGCATGATTCTGGGAACGATGGCTGGTTGGTTCTTGGACGACCAATTGCAAGTGAATTGGAAGCTCCAATTGGCTCTGTACCTGATTCCAACCGTGCTTTATGCACTCATGTTTTTAGGTCAGAAGTTTCCAAAGTCGGAAGCGGCCGCCAGCGGCAAGAGCTTTGTAGAGATGTACAAGTCCGTTGGTATTCTGGGATCGTTGGTCGCCTGCTACCTGCTTGCGTTGTTTTTCGGGGATATTTTCAAAGGGTTGTCGCCTGAGTTTGGAAGCTACATGGGTTACGGAATCGGTGGCCTGCTTCTGATCGCGGTTGCGTTCATGACCAACTTTTCCATCGGATCATTCTTGCTGTTCATTTTGTTTGTAACCCATGCCATGGTTGGATCTGTCGAACTTGGTACGGACAGCTGGATTCAGAACATCACAGGCAATTTGTTTACTTCGGAACAAGGGAAATACTTGTTCCTGTGGACATCGGTCATTATGTTTGGACTTCGCTTTTGCGCTCATTGGATTGAGAGTACCTTGAAGCTTTCGCCAGTTGGCTTGCTTCTTGTTTGTTCCATTATTGCGTGCGTTGGCCTGAACTTGGCGAGCACCATGCAGACTTTCTCCATGGCTCTGGTCGCACTTGGCATTTATGCCGTTGGCAAAACATTCTTTTGGCCAACCATGCTTGCAATCATCGGGGATCGTTACCCTCAAACCGGGGCGGTTGCTATGTCGATTATGGGTGGTATTGGAATGCTGTCTGCTGGCTTGATTGGTGGTCCAGGGCTTGGATACTGCAAAGACCGGTTTTCGGGCGAGGAACTGCGGAAAGTAAGTCCTGAATTGGCCGACCAATACAAGTCCGAGAAATCTAGTACCTTTCTCAACTTGAAGGCTACAGAGATTTATGGACTTGACGGCACGAAGCTCGCTGCTGCCAAGGAGAGCAAAGACAGGACTCCTGATCAGCAAACGGTGGTTTCAGCCGATCAGCAAGGGGATCGAAACACTCTGAAGGCCGATGCATACATCCCTGCAGTCATGGCTCTGATCTACCTGATACTGCTCGTTTACTTCAAGTCGATTGGTGGTTACAAACCGATCAGCATGGATGGCAAGGCTGCTCACTAACCAGGATCGCAAGATCTCGTGAATCACATTTTTCAAGGTAGGCGGGCTAGATTGCCCGCCTATTTTGCATTGCGGCATGTCGTTGTTGACAATTCTTAACATCGCCCCGATACTTTGGGCCAGACTTAGGTGCCAAGCCGACAACGTGTCAGTTTGGATAATAGGGAAAACGGTGAAAAACCGTTGCGGTCCCGCCGCTGTAATCGGATACGAATTCTACGTTCAGCCACTTCGGATTGTTTTCCGAGGGAAGGTGTAGGAAACGGCAATGCCGAGAGCCAGAAGACCTGCCTAGTGTCGGTTTGCGTGGTAGTGCCCTCGGGGAATTTGGGATCTATCGCGAATTCGCACATTCCATCAGTGACTTCCGCATCAGCGTCACGTCTCCATGCATCTATTTTGCATGGGCGTTGTCGGGCGACCGTCTCACTGGTGTTGATGCTGATTCGTATGGATGCCAAAACGTCTTGGCTTGCCGTGCAAACGCTTTTCCACTCATGCACGTCATCGAGGAAAATGATGCCAAGGAAAACGTTTCGAAGCTACGGCTTTACGCTGGTTGAATTGTTGGTGGTGATTGCGATCATCGGGATTTTGGTAGGCCTGTTGTTGCCTGCGGTTCAAGCAGCCCGCGAAGCGGCTCGAAGGATGCAGTGCAGCAACAATCTCAAGCAGATTGGTTTGGCACTTCATAACTATGAATCTGCCTTTCGAGTCTGGCCATCTCAGTCATCGGGCCCGACGCAGGGGCGCAACTTTAATGCTCGACGAGGAAGCTGGTTCACCGCGATTCTTCCGTATTTGGAACAAGATGGAGTGTTCAAGTCTTTTGACGACAAGGCGCATTGGCACGCACCCGAGAATCTTGCTGCGGTTTCCTCCAAAGTCCCCTCGTTTCAGTGCCCATCCGCTATCGAACGCAAAGGTTTCGAATGGGCCGTATTGGTCGATTACAGCAATGCAACGAGCACGTCTGCAATCCTCTCTCCCAGATCTTTTTTTGACGGAGCCGTCACGGACTATTCCAACGTCGGCGGCATTGGAACTCAACTGAATGCTGTTTTACCCCTCTCCCAGCAGTTAGCAGACCCACTAAATTCTGGCATCCTCAAAGGTTCTTCGGTTCGGCTTAGCGAAGTATCTGACGGACTTTCTAATACTCTGATGGCGGTGGAGTGTGCGGGTCGGCCCAGTTTGTATCAACGCAATCGCTTGGTTCCCGACGGGACAACTCCTAAAACATGGAGCGGAACATCCAGCGTGACTCGGCCGTTCCCAACCGGCGGTGTGTGGGCCAGCCATCTCAAAGGCTTCTTGGTGGACGGGGCACAGCCCGATGGAAACACCTTGATTAGGCCCGGCGTTTGTTCCATTAACTGCAGCAACGACAACGAGGTTTATGCTTTTCACACCGGCGGCGCCAATGTGTTGAAAGCGGACGGCTCGGTTCAGTTTGTTTCCGCCTCCTTACCCATCGAGCAACTTGCTGCTTGGGTGAGTCGAAATGGTGGCGAAATAGCCACAGTGGAATAACAAGTTGTCCAACCTTACGATGGCCAAGCAAGCGAAAACACTCATGGTGATGGGGACAAGCTCCTCCGCCGGCAAGAGCCTATTGGTGACTGCCTTGTGCCGTTGCTTCGCGCGTCGCGGTGTTCGCGTCGCTCCCTTCAAATCGCAAAACATGTCCAACAACGCAGCGGTCTGTTCGGACGGTGCAGAGATTGGTCGGTCTCAAGCGTTGCAGGCATTCGCAGCTCATGTTCTGCCGCATTCGGACATGAATCCTATTCTGCTGAAACCTGAAGGTGCTACTCACTCGCAGGTCATTGTGAACGGTCGGCCGCTACCCGAGCATCATGGGCGTTCGCTGGAAGCATCGGATTATTTTCAACGAAGGAATGAGCTTTGGGGGTTCGTTACCAGCGCTCTGGACAGGATGCGCGACGAATATGATCTGATCGTCATCGAAGGGGCGGGCAGTCCTGCGGAACTGAACTTGGTGGACGTTGAGATGGTCAACATGTCGGTCGCCCGGTATTGCAATGCGTCGGTAATCTTGGTGGGTGATATCGAGCGAGGCGGGGTGTTCGCTCAATTGCTCGGGACGCTTTGGTTGCTTCCAGAGGACGATCGCAAGTTGATACATGGTTTGATTGTTAACAAGTTTCGAGGCGACTTAAGGCTGTTCGATCGAGGTGTCGAAATTTTAGAAGAACGCGGGTTGGTTCCGGTTCTAGGGGTCCTGCCTTGGATCGATGCGTTGAAGTTACCGGAGGAGGATGCGGTTGCTCTGTTCGATGGACATGGGAACGAAGAATCTGCTTTCCAATTTTCAGCTGAGTTTTCGACGGAGTTTTCGACTCGTCCATTAGACATTGCGGTCATTCATGTACCCCACATCGCCAATTTCGATGACTTTGATCCTCTGATGAATGAGCCTTCCGTTCGACTTCGTTACGTCCGAAGTCTTGAAAGACTCGGGACCCCAGACGTAGTGGTCATGCCGGGCACTAAAAACACGTTGGGCGATTTGCATTGGCTCAAAACCGAGGGGCTTGCGGATCGCATTATCCACCTTGCAAAAACAGGTACGCGAATCGTTGGTATTTGCGGAGGTTACCAGATGCTCGGTAAGCACTTGAGCAATCCACATTCGATGGAAAACAACTGGATGGAAGCAGATGGGCTTGGATTGTTGGACGTGACGACGATCTTCCATCGCGAAAAGCAAACCTATCAAGTCGAAGCAGTTATTGAGGATGGATCGATTGCGGCCAAGACGTTAGGGGAATGCGTGCATGGTTACGAGATCCACGTTGGGCAAACGACCAGTTCCAGCCCTTGGCTTAGACGCATTCGCACGGGGGCTGAAGCCGTAGAATCAGCGACTAGGGAATCGAGATCTTTCGATGCTCTCGATGGTGCCAAGAGCGACGATAATCGTATCTGGGGTTGTTATCTGCACGGCCTATTTCATAACGATGCTTTTCGTCGTGGTTGGCTCAGTTCGCTTGGTGTGGAGCCACGCCCATGCAACGATCCGAATCAGCGTTCGTACCATGCCGTGATTAACGAGTCGCTTGATCGCTTAGCGGATGCGTTCGAAGCCAACATTGATTTTCATCGTATCGAACAACTTGTTATGAACTCTGAATTGGAACCAAAATAATGACCGAGGATACAAACCAGCAGCACAAGGAAAAAATGGTCCGTCTCAATGAGATCAAGGACAAGCAACTTGCGGAGGCGAACATTGAAAAAGGTTTGATCATCGTCCATACTGGCGCTGGCAAAGGAAAATCGACAGCCTCCTTCGGAATGGCGATTCGCTCTGTCGGGCAAGGTATGAAAGTCGCAATTGTCCAGTTCATCAAGGGAGCGATCCCGACCGGGGAAGGTGCATTCATCGCCAAAATTGCCCAGCTTGGGTTCCCGATTGAGATGCATACACTGGGCGAAGGGTTCACTTGGAAAACACAGGATCGGGAGCGGGATATTGCAACCGCCGCTAAAGGCTGGGCGAAAGCGGTCGAGCTGATGCGAGATCCGTCGATCGATCTTTTGGTTCTCGACGAGCTGAACATCGCGACGAAGTACGAATACATAGCTGTCTCCACTGTGATTGAGGAACTGAAGGCCAAGCGCGAGATGCTTCATGTTGTGATTACCGGACGCAATGCAAGTCCGGAACTGATCGAGATCGCCGACCTGGTCTCCGAAATGAAAGTCATCAAGCACCCGTATGCTCATGGAATCAAGCCGCAGAAGGGGGTTGAGTTCTAGAAGTGATGCAACAAGACCAGTCTGAAAAATCGCATACCAAAAATTCTGGAACGATCACCTTGATCTTGGGTGGCGTTCGCAGTGGCAAGAGCCGCTTTGGTGAGCAGTTAGCTCAAGCGCTGGGTGGAGATTCTGTCTTATTCGCTGCGACAGCCGAAGCACGCGATGAAGAAATGCTGGGTCGAATTCAAAAGCATCGTCTGTCCCGGCCCGCATCATGGCGAACTCTGGAGCAGCCGCTGCATTTGGGCAAGGCTCTGGAATCAACAAGTCCCTTTCCTAAAGTGGTGCTGCTCGATTGCTTAACGCTTCTGGTCAGCAATGTGTTGTGTTCTTTCGAATGGGCACCTTCCACCTCTACGAAGCTGAGCCCCAGTCAATTCGACCTGGTTCAGCAGATGGTTGATCAAGAGATCGATGCGATTTTACACTTCGTACAAGAACATCCCGTCCATCTCATTATTGTATCGGGCGAAGTGGGGCTTGGGCTCGTACCCGACAACGCATTAGGGCGAGCGTTTCGGGATCTACTGGGATGGACGAACCAGAAAATAGCCAGGCAAGCGTCAGCAATCTACTTCATGTTGGCAGGATTGCCGATCGAGCTCCATTCGATCGCTTCCAGTATCCAAGATGCCGCAGCAGGACTAAGCTCGAGATTGCAGAGAGCCGATTGATGAAAAGAATCCTTAGGAATTGGCCCAGCACCAATGCAGCGAATGGTTCATTTAGCATCGGTTTCTTCGTTGTATTGTCCATTGTCTTGTTGGCAGCATGCGAGCGCAGCGCAGTCGAATCAAAAGCTCCCGCTGCAAATCCACCCGCGGCGAACAGCTCCGAAATTCGCTTGGTCGATCGCCTTGATCGGGAGGTTCGATTCTCCAAGATACCGACCCGAATTGTCTCACTGTCTCCGTCGACTACGGAACTTCTCTTCGCTCTCGGGCTCGGCTCGTCCGTTGTCGGAAGAACCGAACATTGCAATTATCCGCTTGAAGCTTTGGATATTGCTAAGGTCGGAAGCGGAACACTGGAAGGGATCAGCCGCGAGGCAATTGTCAGTTTGCAGCCCGACCTTGTTCTGTGCAAATGGGACAGTCATCAGCCCTTGATCGAGACGTTTGAAAAGCTGGCGATACCTATTGTTGCTTTCGGTCCCGAGAATATTGAAGACATGTTCAAGGAAGCAAGATGGATTGGCAGTATAACCGGTCATCAGACTCAAGCGGAACAGTTGGTTGATCGAATGTCGGCTAGGCTGGAGCGACTGAAGGCTGTCGTCAGCAAAATCTCTGTGCAGGATCGCAAACGAGTATTCTACCAGGTGTGGGATGCACCTTTGATGACAGCTGGCCCGACCTCCTTCATCGGTGAATTGTTGACGACCGCTGGTTTCAACAATGTCTTCTCCGACATAGCGAATCGTTACACCCGAGTAAGCTCCGAGGTACTTGTGGAGCGAGACCCGCAAGTCATCTTCGCACCGACAACCCATTCGACGGAAGTCAAATTAGAATCGTTTGCAACTCGACCGGGTTGGGAAAACGTCACAGCGGTCCGCGAAGGAAAGATCTACATTATCAACGGGGATCAAGTCTCCAGATGCGGCCCTCGTTTGCTGGATGCGATGGAGCAGATGATACGTTTGGGATACCCCGAAATTGCAGCGGGGTTAGATCCTTGAAGCGTGAGTTACTGATTCTCCTGGTTGCATTTGGATTGTTATTGGCCCTTGCTGTTTCGAGCCTTGCAGTGGGGGCGGTCCCGATTCCTTTGGTGGATGTCGTGGACTGGATGGTAAACCAAGAGGATTCAGGACTGTCGGTGGCGCAGCGAACGATACTTTGGGATTTGCGGTTGCCCCGTATTTTTATCGCATGTTTTGTGGGGGGGGCGTTAGCGGCAGCCGGGGTTGGTTTTCAAGGGCTTTTTCGAAACGTGCTGGCAGATCCGTACGTGATCGGTGCGTCAAGCGGTG
>Ga0247834_1003219_pt1 | contig 22567 bp, 18 predicted proteins | sample LaCruzMarch2015__8_FD_187118 | JGI IMG/M metagenome (GOLD analysis project Ga0247834, IMG submission 187118) | Freshwater microbial communities from meromictic Lake La Cruz, Castile-La Mancha, Spain - LaCruzMarch2015_12m | ecosystem: Environmental > Aquatic > Freshwater > Lake | place: Spain...
ACTCAAAAGTATGTAGCACATAATTACATATTACTCAAAGTCCTGAAGTCCGAAAGTAGGAAAAAGGCTCCCCGCCTGCGGACTTTGCCTTAAAAACCGATCTACATCTTGACCCCAAACGTACTGTATGGGTGGCGCGGCGCTGCCCCAATTAGGGTTAAGGTTAGGGTTAAGGTTGGGGGCCGCTGTCGACTCTGAGCCCTTTGCGAGACGTTTCATATTGAATATTGAATATTTAGCGATTCTCTTTTGCTGAGCCAAGAATAATGACTCACTCATTTTTTGCGATGCAATCCTTCTGAGCTTTTTGGTTCGCCCACGTCTAATCTGTGATCATTGCTGTTATACCTCAGCGACAGTTTTCTGTCATGTTCATTGCAAGCAGCAGACGAATCCATGAAGCCACTTCTTTTCGTCGTTACTATTGCGTCCGCTACCATTGTGGCAGCATCATTCATATGCGACATTCCATCCTCCGGCACCGGTTGTCAGTATGGCTTGTTTAACACTACATCATGCACATGCGACTGCATACAACCCTTTTGTACCGATGTATCATCGGGTGAATGTACCACGGCGACACAATGTCCTAATGATCCATTTGAAAGCTGTGTACGGGGGCTTAATTGTCCATGGTGGGTCAATCCTTTGAATAGCGAATCCTGTACCACGGGACCATCGGTAAGTATTCATAAACCAGGTTTAGTCCGAATCTTATCAAACTTGTCTTACATTAACTCACACATTAATTTATTTCATTTTACTCTATTCGAAGATTCCAGTGGGAGTATGGTCAATTTATAACACACAAGACATATGTTGTAAAATCAACTTCCCATACTCTACCGTATGCTTCGATGATAGCACTGCTTCTCCATCCAAGTATCCCACAATCGATGCTGTTCTTCCAGGAGATGATTTTGATCCGACTGAGACCGAGGTAATACCCCTCCGATTTGACATCTTTGGTCTACCAACCCAAGGATTGTCAGTGGAGCATCTCCATGCTGAGATTAAGATTGTTATGCAACGGATAATTTTACTTGTTGCCAAGGATATAGAGGGATTAAGTGTCACCAAGATTGAAGAGAAGGCATTACCGGTGATATATAATGATGGACATAATACCTTGGGCTACACGACTGGTAAAAGTATATACTACCTTGTGTATGTGGTGCTGAATGAAAAGACAAAGTTTGGACCATTACTCATACAAGCGTTGAGAGACGGCTATAATGAGGTATTGGAAGAGGTTGCGTGAGTGATTTTTTTGCTGCTTATTCTTCGACCGACATCAAAGATAATTCCTGTTTGTTCTTACAAAGTCTTTGTATTTTTGTTGCATTGCAGAGCCATTCCAGATATAACTCTTTTCACCGAGGATGTAGCGTTTAATATTTGTGGAATGCAGGAAGGAAAGTACACCTTGTGTGCGAAAGAAGAATTAAGTCCTTCACCAAATCCTTCACCAATTTCTCTCACGTCGAGTGAATTAGCATCTTCCTCCATAATACCATCGTATGTTGGAGATGATGCGTTTGTTTCCAGTAATGATGATGTTGCAGGTTTTGCTCTTTGGGTCATAGCATTAATTGTCATTGTTGCTCTACTCTCTGTGTGTTGTGCTGGGTATGCCGTCGCAGTTGTCTACTGTGGTGTTTCCAACTGCTTAGATTTTACGAAAATCGAGGACACGAACACAGTCAAATCTAGTTTTTTCTATGATGAAAGAACTATTGGAGGAACTCATCAGCGACTGAAGAATCTTACCATTGAGAACAGTAGTAACTGGGATAAAGGGAGAAGTCAAAAAACTTCAGCGAGGAGGATCCTGTCACTTGGCGAGAATGGAAGAGAAATGCCCCGAATAGAAGACGGAAGTCATTTCCATCATAATGCTGGATCTCTCGCCCTCACCACTATTACACTTGGAACTCGTGCTCAAAGAAGAGCAGGACGAGACCCAACAACGTACATACCTGGTCAAGAAGAAAAACCAGATCCAGATGGTACCTTGACGATATTACAAGTACATAATGATAGTCGCAATCTTAGCGCTAGCAGAAGTAAAGATTATCCAAAACGAAAATCGAGAGATCCAACCTTTTATGACAGCAGAGTTGCACAAGATCAAGGCGCTAGCAGTAAAGTATCTTCAAAACGAATATCGAGAGATCCAACCTTTCACGAGAGCAGAGGAACCGAAGATTGAGGCATTAGCAGTAAGGATACTTCAAAACAAGAATCAAGAGATCCTACCTTTTACGACAGCAGAGGACCCACGACAGTTGCAGATGATCAATACAATGATCAACGTCGTAAACCAGGTGGACACAATAGGTGGAAACTAATTCACTCCCTTTCTAGCCTGTCGCTTAACCTGGATTAATGTCGAGAACAACAATGCCACATCCTCTACGTAACTTCTTGGAGAATCTGATCTGAGACTTCCTTAATCGATCACATTTTTGACACATTCACTTTTCGGAGTTGGAAATCGGACACTTCACTACCATACTGTCTCAATCCTTTTTTATCCTCCTCTCACCCCGTGCTGCACCCTTTACATAGTAATATGAAGTTCAGTCAATTTATGCTGCTCTGTAGCCTCCCACTTGTTGTCGGTCGCCGGCTCCATCCCGCCGTCCCGTCGAGGATTCGTTTATCTTCGGACGTCCAGTAATACATGCCCTTGGCCTTGGACAGCACGCGGTCTGTTGGATGATTGTAATAATACAATAACAAATGCCAGCTGTGCCACACAGCCATTCCAAACTTTTGCATTCTTATCATCACCATCGACTCCACAACGGACCAAGGGGAGAGGGTACCGGACGCAGCATCTTCAATCCTGTTCCTACTACTCCTACTGATTCGTCAAAGATTCCATCTCCGACCAAGTCGCCTGAGGGACAATTGAAGCCTCCGACCAAACCATCTCATGGACAAACAAGGACACCGACCAAGCCACCTGATGGTACATAATGGCACACCCACAACCGGAGGCGGACCCATCTACGGTGATCGGACGAGGGTGCCGTCATTTGCATCCTCCGAATCGTGCAATCTCGAGTGCAAGCAGTCTCAGGCGACATCAATATTCAACTGACATTGTCCCCATCCGATAAACCTACATTTGGTCCTAAAGAGTTCCGCTGTGATGTGAGGTGGATATCCTAATTGATAGGATGACATTGCCGTACAATCTTAAAAAAACTTGGTCAGTGGGTGTGAATGACGTTTCATGATGCCGGGACGTTCGATCAAACCATGCCCAAGGTTGGAGTGAATGGTTGCCTGCTTAACGATCCTTCTATGAGGTAAGCTTTATTGCATGGGTCGAAATATAATTTTCTTGCTTTTCTGCAGTGGCATCTTTGGTCCTCCAGAGAATCAACACATGGACTTTGATAATCCATCTGATGTAGCTTTACATGACTTGTATGTTGCATATCTGTGGCATATTCCAGGTTTTAAAGGCGTTCATACAATTGTATACACCTATTCCATGATGTTATGTCATCGTCTTGATTCAACTTATTCTTATCAATATCATTATGCACAACTTCGGTAACTTGCTGCTTATTAGTAATAGTTGAAGTACTACTATCAATTACTAAAGATGATGTCATCACTCTACGAAAACCAGATTGTAAAACAATTCGTTCAATTTCAATTTCAATTGTATTTCTCATAGCAAGACGTGTCGATGATGATGATGATGATGATGAGGATGATGATGTATCATTGAATAATTCAGGACGTTTCATTTTACGTAACCGTACATTAGCTTTACGATAGCAATTCGATGGTTGTGGTTCAATGATTATATACTTTTGTGTATAATTACATGCTCTAGTTAGGAAGGCATGTAACCCATCATCGCCCGAATGAATATGTATCCACATTGTTGTGCTGAATATTGTTGTTAGATGAAATATTCGTTGAGATAATGATGGTTGTAATGGTAATAATGGCAATGCAACACCAGAACCATTCTCCTCGCTTGTAGTAGTAAAAGGAGTGGTGGAAGCGTTGATTCCATTCTCTGATGCAAACGTTGAACAAGTATTGCTGTGCTCAATTTCTGAGCAAAGATTACAAACTTTGAACGTTGACACTATCTTGTCATTGTAGCAACCCAAGCTTTGTTCATCCGATGTAACAGCTGTTGTAGTACTACTATCAGTAGACGAATAAAATTGAGGAGCAAATTTCTCATTTGCTCTATTGATCAAAGTTGGATCAATATCTAGACCAAGACATTTGATGATAGTTGTAACTGTTGTGATGTTGGTATCATTGTTGCAAGTAGTACCACTAGTACTTGTTGCGTCTTCATTGCCATTGCATCCGCTAACATCATTTTTCGTTTGCAGGTGCTGATGTTCCGTAGGTAGTAGAGCTGTTGCCATGGCCATTGTTAGTTCACCTGCATTACACCCCAGATCACAGTAGTAATAGTAATTAATGGTAGTGGTCATCTTCTCATCCTGCTTTATTCTCTTGGTTCGTTGCTCGTACTCCTCGTCTGTACTACTATTGCTTGATGAAAAAACTGACAATAATCCATTACGTATATAATTCAATATTCCCGTACGTGCCAATACTTGCAGACGATTGGCCGGGGGGTGGAAGGCATAGTAATTGGGAAAGTTCCCAAACCGATGGCCTTTGTCATTGTCATCCATCATATAAATTCAACTTATAGCTTCAGCACATGGATGCGATGGATTTTGCCGCCTCGAATGATAGATTCGGTCAATGGGTTGGTAAGACGCGACGAAGTATCGGCAAAAACGCACGCACCATGCATGGTGAAGTGTTTTGTGTAGCTATGGGGCTCCATCCTTAATTAAAATAGAATTTTTACTTTATTAGGTAATACGATAGAAATAAACTAAAAAAACTGATTTCCTACGTGGTTATGACCTTTGACACATTCCACCACATTAACCATTATGTATGAAATGTACCCCCTTGACAATATCATTGCTAATACTATTGGCAACGCTATTGTCATCGGAATAGACACATGAGTTATCGACCCTATTGAAAAAGTGGTGTACTATTCCTACGTAGACTCACGTAGAAAAAAAAGGCGATTTTTGTTAGGATGGAGCGGGAACGCTCCAAGGCCACACAGTTTTCAAACAACAACACAACTCATAACTAATTTACACACATGAGGCGGCCATCATCAGCACTAATTCTTCAATCCACCCGACGACGAACCCCACTCCGTCTAGGTGTCCTCATCCTCGTCCTCTTCTTCGTCGTTGGCAGCGGTAAAAACTTCGCATCGGCATTCCCATCGCGGCCCATGGCGATTATTGCACCACTTCTATCGGCGTCAACATCATGTTGTTGTGGTCCTACATCAACGACATTCATCCTCCGTCCTTCGCGATTAACGTGCCCCATCATCATCAATACTAATAATAATCGTCTCGATACGAACAACAACGGCGCCGCCGCCACGACGACGAAACTACATTCTCTATTCGGACTCGGTCCGGCAGAAGTCGGTACGGTCCTACTCGCCGGCCTGCTCGTCGTGGGACCATCGAGGCTACTGCGATTCGCACGTTCTGCCGGATCCGTTACCGGCAAAACGATAACGACGACAACATCCAATGGTGGAGTCGGTAACGAATGGATGGAAGGTATAAAATCCATACCCGCCGAATTCAACAAGGGCGTGGAAATGGGCGAAATCGATGCACGATCGCGCAGGGCACGTGGTATGGACAATGTCGATGAATGAACCATGTATATCAAACAATGATGATGATGATGAAAAATCCGACAAACACGAATGTAGATGAACACACGAGGTAGTGAATAACGAAGGCTGGGCAGTTTGGTTCCTTCCAACAACAACAACAACAACAACAACAACAACAACAACAGGTGAGACAAAAACAAAATATATGATTTGATGTACTTCGAATGGTGACCATCGAGAAAAAAAGGCGATACTGTTCATTAACGAAGAGAGAGAGAGAATGATCTGCATATATTCAAATATGTTCCATACATCATTTTTCTCTAACTTCGAGTGAACACTTTAGTTCTTTCATCGCTAGATTGAAACATATACACCGTTCTCAGACACTTTGTCTTGCTTTTTTTTGAGCCCCCCGTGTGTGACAGAGTCACAGAGTTACGGACATTTTTTTTTTTCTCGTCGAAAGATTCATGTGTGTGTGTTTTTTGCAATATATATATTACATGTTCTAATGATTGTTATATTTGTACATAATCTTTCCTCCTTAGGTTGGGTTCAATAAATTCCATTCGAATACAAATAATGGTAAGAATATTGAAAAAATGTATATTTGTGTTTTACCGTTTGTCAGAGAGAGAGAGAGGATGATTTACAAAAATAACCATGGATATGTCAGGATACTCGTGTGTGTGTGTGTGTGAAAATATACACTTTTTACAATGACGAGAGAATATAAATCATTCTATATCCGTTACATCCGTGGAAGAGTGAAACAAAAATCCTCATAATATATAAGGTCGTTGAACTTCTCTCGTATCCGTTCTGGATTTGGGTTGCTGGACTTTTGAGATTTTTGTCTTCGATGGATCAAACCCCCGAGAAATATGATGTCAGTTCGATTATAAATACATATTCCAGATTGTCCTTTTTCGAAGGCGACCTGGAGGTAGTATCTATTTTCGCCAGCGATTGCACATCTTATAGTGGGTTGATGCACATTTTGTATCATTTGCTCTGTATTGACTCAACTTTCTCTTATTCTTGTCCACAATACGTATGCTACTTTTTGTTGTGATTTCGATATTGCAGATTGAATGGAGGTGAAAGATGGGATGCAAACTGTATCCATTACCTAATCGTGGCATGCAAGGTATATGACTAAATTGATGATTGAAGGTGGGATAATTCAAATTGTGTGTATTATTATTAAACATTAGAGAAGGAACTGCATTATATTAACAACTTATCATTCCCTTCAAGTTCATCTTTGTACTCTGTTGTGTGAATAAACAGCGTATCATCATGTGATCTCACTCTCGCTTTGCCTTCTCTGCTACAAATAATTTTTCCTTTTAGCAGCAACTTTGGCTTGCTCCCTCTTCTTTTTCTTGGCTGCAATTTTCTTAGCTATAGGAACAAGATGGGGTTTGAATGTGGTACTGTCCTGAGAATTAGGAGAGCTCAGTGTTGATGTTAGATCCACAACATATTCGACTAATATGAATGTTTCGAGTAACACGAATATGCCACCGAGAACTAAGACAGCTGGCAGCTTAATCAACCAGCGACGACCGCCACGAGAGCGCTGCATTGTTTGCGATGAGATCTTGTGAATTGGTCCAAAAAGTGATTTCCACGTGATTGGTCTCACGAATTGTGAACTTCAATCATGCATGACTAATCAATCATGCTACTCCAATCTATAACCTTTCTCCCATTGCACCCAGCTCCTTCCCTCCACCCAATCACTTTTCACAAATATGTCTCCATTACCTAAATTGAGATGACTAAACCAATAATTGAAGGTAGGATACCAAAGGTGTGTGTATAATTTAAACAAGTTGGAGAAAGAACTACCTTCATCTTAGCTTTTGTGTCTCTGATTATTTCAATACTGAGAGACTATTCACTTTCACTAGACTGTGGTTTTTCACATGAAACACGCAATAAAAGGAAGGGCGAGCAATATATATTATATATATTTCAATTTTCTTCTCACTGCTTTTTTAGATCTGCCACCTTCTTCGCGGCCACTAATATATCACCATCCAACGATTTCATATCCGCACGTCCTGCTATTCCATACTGTTCCGCATTCCTCTTTTTCAATTCAAGTGATTTTAATGCTGTTTCGGCCACACGCAACTTCTCAGCCTTTTTCTGTGCCACTGCCTTCTGAGCTGCCATAACCTCAGCCTCTCGCTTGGCCTTCTCGGTTGCAGTTACTTTATTTTTGGCAGTTACTTTAGCCATTGCCTCCTTCTCTTTTTGTGCCCGTTCTTTTGCTAATTTTGATTCCTTCTTGGCATTCTCGGCAGCAATTTTGGCATCCTTCTTGGCCTGTGCCCTTGCTTTTTCCTCTCTCTTCTTTTCCTTGACTGCATTCTCGGCTGCAATTTTCTTATCTCGCTTCACCTTCTCAATGGCCCGTTCTTTGTCAACCTTGGCATCTTGTTCGGCCTTCTTCTGACTCGTCTTCAATTTGGTTTGAGCATTGACCAATTTCTTCTCTGCGTCCTTGGTATTCTTCTGGGCAGTATCTACCGACTTTGACAAACTCGATACCACTTTCTCATTGGATGATAGCTCCTTCTTTACCATACTCTCGGTATCCTTGGCGCGGATGAGTACCATCTCATTGCCTTGAGTGCAGCTTTGAATTTCTCCGACTCGGTGGTGTAGACATTCAATATTGCGCTGTTTTTCTTTTGCTTATTCGTCGCTACTGCAAGTTTATCGTTGACACTTTTTAATGATTTCTTCACGTCGACTACTTTCTTTTGTGCCGATTTTGTCGTGGATACAGCCGAGTCATACTTGTCAGTTTCTGTCTTTACAGTCCGTTTTGCCTCGAGAAGGGATTTGTCCAGGTTACTGTATGTTTCTTTTGCAGATGCAAGTGCTGCCTTCTCCGATGCAAGGGGTACGCTCATATCTATGGTGGTAGACTTTGCCTTCGTTGTAATTGGTGTTTTCTTAACGCCGGCAAAAGCCTTGGGTGCTGCGACGACTGTGGTATCGGACTTGGTAGATTTCGATGGTAATACTCCAGGAGAAAATATTGTCGTAGATGGCGTTGGAACAGCAGCGTTGGCAACAAAAATTTCATTATCGAGGGCAGAAATAAAAGGTACTGCAGCTATGGTGGCCGCAGCAAAATGTGGCAAGGACGACGATCCGTGCCTTCCTTTGCAAATCGTTGATAACGTTGTCATCATTTTTGTTGTCATTGTTCTCATTTGATGATGATAGTTTCGCGATGACTCCAAAACGGCTTTGCGGCTTAATTCGTACGGCGATGGGACCGGGTGAGGTGAAGGCGTTGACACCTAGGACTGAGCCTAGCAAGAGGACCAGACGCCGCATGACGATGAGACGAGTTGATGTTGCGTGGCTAGCTACCATTTGGCGGGCTGCGACGCGACTCTTCTCTCTTCCTCTCTCCCCAGCATGGATGTCAACGACGACGACGACGACGACCGCGATGACGAATACGATGACGAATACAGCAGAAAAGATTCCTCCGGAGGTCGACCTGGCGTCGTTCGCGGCGACGTCGATGACGACGACGACGAAGTGGACGAATATGCCTCGGCGCGCAAATTGGTGGAACGCGCCGCGAATCGCGAGGCATTGCTCAAGGGCGGCGGCGATGCATCGTCGTCCGAACACGATGCCGCCGCCGACGCGGACGGCGGTGCCGTCGTCGGCTCCGCTCGGCAGCAATTGGGAAATGACTATTCCGACATGACCCTGAAACCCGACCACATCGCGCGTCCGTTATGGACGTGTCCCGACGGGACCATCTACCTCGAGGCCACGCACGCGCTGTACGTCGCCGCGTACGATTTCCTCGTGGCCATAGCCGAACCGATAACGCGGCCGGAATATGTACACGAATACAAACTGACGCCCTACTCCCTATACGCGGCGGTGGCCACCAATATCGATACGGAATCCATAGTCGGGGTATTGCGTCGCTATTCCAAGAATGAATTACCGGCGGGGGTGATACGATTCATACGCGAATGTACGAAACGATATGGCAAGGCACGGCTGGTATTGAAGTATAATCGATATCACGTCGAGAGCGATCATCCATTCGTTTTACGCGAACTATTGCGCGATGAATTAATCAGCGCGGCACGTATTACCGAAGATACGACAACGATGGGGGAGAAGGATGATGAAGACACGACGACGACGACGAAGAAGAAGAAGAGTACAAATGTAGAAGATGGGGATGGTTTTACTGTTACTACAAAGGCAGAAGAGATGGAGGAGAATTTACGCATGTTGAAAGAAATGGATGGAGATGATGACGACGACGACGACGACGACGACGACGACGAGGAAGAAGAGGATGATGCAACAGGAAGAGGGATACGTCGTCGTAAGAAGAACACCATTGCTCCCAAAACAACCGTCTCATTCCAAATCAAGGCCGAGGATGTTGAAATAGTCAAACGTCGTGCCATCGACTTGGATTATCCGCTAATGGAAGAATACGATTTTCGGAATGACACGACTAATCCAGATGTACCCATGGACTTAAAGCCCAATACGCGCATACGTCGATATCAAGAGCGTTCATTGAGTAAAATGTTCGGCAATGGCCGGGCACGGTCGGGGATTATCGTACTGCCCTGTGGCGCGGGTAAGACGCTTACTGGTGTCACGGCAGCACAAACTATTAAAAAATCGGTAGTCGTGTTATGTACCAATGCCGTTTCCGTATTGCAATGGAAGTATCAATTTAAGTTATGGACGAACATCCCCGATGATCATATTGCCGTATTTACTAGTGATATTAAAGATACCATCCATCCCACCGGAGGATGTGTACTAATCACAACATATACTATGATATCATACGGCGGACAAAGGAGTGATAAGTCCGCCGAGGTTATGCGTAATATACGCAGTCGTGAATGGGGACTATTGTTAATGGATGAGGTACATGTCGTACCGGCCAAAATGTTCCGACGCGTGATTGGTAGCGTGAAGGCACATTGTCGACTGGGACTAACGGCCACGCTAGTACGCGAAGATGACTTGATATCTGATTTGAACTTTCTAATCGGACCGAAGCTATATGAAGCAAATTGGATGGATTTGACGGCACAGGGATATTTGGCCAATGTTCAGTGTGTGGAGGTATGGTGTCCCATGACCGGACCGTTTATGCGTGAATATCTATCGACTGATAATGGTCGGATGAAACAATTACTATATGTAATGAACCCGGCCAAGTTACGTGCGACTGAATTCCTTGTCAAGTTCCATGAAGATCGCGGTGATAAGATTATTGTATTTAGTGATTTGGTATACAGCTTAAAGCTATATGCGGCCATGTTAAAACGTCCAATGATATATGGTGAAACGAGTGAACGTGAACGACAGGCAATACTCGGGACATTCCGTACGAGTGATCAATTACGTACTATATGTATAAGTAAAGTTGGCGATACATCCATCGACCTGCCAGAGGCGAATGTTATCATACAGGTCTCATCTCACTTTGGTTCACGACGACAGGAGGCACAGCGTCTTGGACGTATCTTACGACCAAAGTCATACACACAGACGGATGGTTCGAATAGATCATCCTTCAATGCCTTCTTTTATACACTCGTTAGTACTGATACACAAGAAATGTTCTACTCGACGAAACGGCAGCAATATCTTATTGATCAAGGATATACATTTAAAATTGTAACCACTTTGTCGGAACGTGCCGACAGGGAGGCACTCGAGCATGATTATGCCTATAAAACACCTGAGGATGATCGTACACTGTTGCGGACAGTCCTAACTAGTGATACTGAGTTAGAAAAAGATCAACGTGCCGAGGATACGGCTATACGTAAGAATAATCCAGATGGTGCAAGATTGGCAGATTTAGGTGTTAAACGAACTGCCGGGAGTACCATGGCTCAATTGTCGGGAGGTGCGCAAGGAAGGTACACCCCTGGACCAAGGAAGGTACACCCCATGTTTGCAAAACGTAAAAAAACGCGATGATCAATATGATCGGAGGAATTAACAGAAGGAAGGTGATCATGCTGATCCATGAAAAGTGAACAGTGCACCAATGATGATTTCCTTTAGGTATATACTTTAATTCTATCAAAAACATCTTACAACATCTCTCTAAATAGTAACAATTCGCTCAACAATTTCAGATAGCAGAGGACGGTCGGGGCCCGTCTCTCTTCGCCTGATAGCAGGGGGGACGTTGGAATGGAGGAGGGGGGGGGGGATCTATTAGGGTTTCTTTACATTTTTCAGCCAGCAAAACATCTTTTCCTTGTATCGCTCGATCAATTTGATATTGAAAAGCAATTCATCATCCAACGTATCATCCGAATCAAGCGACGCATCGTTCGGGTACGAATAGTTGTACGTACTGTCATCGTCAAGTATCATGCCTTCACAGGCATTGCACCATCCTAATTTGAGTAAGTCTTCGTATGAGTAGCTTGTTTCATAACTCATAGCACATGATTCATCTGTCTTGAGGGTGAAGGACTTATCGTTGCTATCCCACCAGGTAACACGAGAATTAATGCCAGGAGTACTAACACCGACAGCATTCATCCGAGGAGTTCGAGCAGTAATTGCATTAACAGCCATACGAGGAGTGCTGCGAGTCATTAAACTGGCGGCACGAATGAAGTTCATTGACTGTTTCTTCACATGCCGCTCACCCTTGGCTAATCTTTGAATGGGGGACAATCGATCCTCCGAACCGACATGGGGGAATTCGAGCGATGAAGACGGAGACTCAGTCAGAGATTGGACATTCATCTCCTTTAATGTAGAAAATTCGTCCAATATAGTCTGACTTGACTCAAGAATCATGTCCACAATAGCCTTTGGTAAGGTTTGAGACGGTGGCACATCCTTGTTGCTTTTGGTCACTGATCCTTGTTTCAATGTTTGTCTCTGACTTTTCTTTGAAGCAACAAATCGCTGGTATCGTGCCGAATTCTTGATAGTAGTGACATGCTTTTGGTACCGTTGAAGTGAGTCTACAGAATCGACTAACGATTCTGTAGGAATCTGCACATCCGCCGATAACAACACCGGCGATGAGGTTTTCCTTGGAGACAAATTTACACGCGGATCCTTGGGCATGGCGATTCCGCCCTTGCTGATCACACCCTTACCATCACTGACGCCTTTATCTTTATCCATTATTAACTCAAAGCGTTAGCTGGAGAAGGTCTCTGCTCGATGATTTGTGAGAGCAAGACAAGGCTCTTGCGGCATACTCAAATCGAATGTCACAATATTGCTCCATTCTTGGTCCATAATTTTCAATGTATGTGAATCGCCAACTTGTTTTTGGTATGTATTTTTCCCCATTCTTAATAGGCCATCAACTAAGTATGGAATATGTATGTGCTAACTATTCAAATATTACACCATCAATATCGTTGTCGTCGTCGTCAATTATTACATCTCGCTCGTATCGATCGTCATCGTTACTGCCACGATTCCATGACGCATTGTTGACCTTGGCTGCTGGTTTGGGCTTAATCAGTGATGGACCATTCCCAGTCCGTCTTGTCGGAAGTGGCATTGCCAATCCACAATTAATCGCATCGAGCACATTCTGGCACATGAGTTGTGTAATACCACCTGCCGAGATTTCTCTCGGTCCTGGAGAGATGTCCTTACTCCGATTCTTCTTTCCACCTCCCCAACTATTGGGCGACGACGGTGTAACAATTCTTGCAAACCCCATCCTACGTGCCTCGGCAATTCGCTTCTCTAGCGAGTGCACAGGCCGGAGCTCACCAAGCAACCCGATCTCACCGACGAATGCGGTGTCAGATCTGATAGGTATCCCTAGTGAGCTGCTCACGACTGATACGGCAACGGCCAAGTCAGATCCACCCCCACCGGCACTACCACTCTTGGAACCTCCTCTACTACTACTACCAAGGTGCATCCCACCCGCGACATTGACGTACACATCGCGCCTATGGAATGAAATGCCATACCTCTTCTGTAATACTGCCAAAATAAGCAATAGACGTGAATATGAAATCCCATCCACGATACGTCGTCCGGCACCACGATCGGCACTCCACGGCACTAGCGCTTGAACCTCCACAGTCATACTACGTATCCCCTCTAATGCGACTGATATTGCACATCCCTCAGCATCGACACTGTCCTGACGTGTCGACAAGAAGAAAGATGACGGGTCATATATGGGTACCAGTCGTCCATTATCTCGTGACATTTCATACACGCCCACTTCATCAGAGGAGCATGATGTGGGGAGATGAATGAGTAGGGTGAGTGATGAGACCAGCGATTTTGTACCAGAGTCTCTAGTAGCTAGTTACCCATTACTTACCTTCATCGCTTGAGCCGAATCGATTCTTCGCGGCACGCAGTACCCTCAATGATGACACACCTCCACCCTCTGTACTACTACTACTACTACTACTACTGCCACCACTGCCCGATCCTAGCAGTGCCCCGCCCTCTAAATATAATACACAATCGACCATATGCTCGACTGTACGTGGACCAGCCACATCACCATTCTTCGTTACATGTCCGACTAACATTATCGGCACGCCTGTACTTTTGGCCAAACGTAAAAATAATGTCACACATTCTTTCACTTGTGTAATCCCACCGACTGATGACATACCAGCAGATTGACATATCATAGTTTGGATAGAATCAATAACTACTAGTGATGGTGGACGTGTCATTGGCGGTCCGGCATCAGCAGTAGACATTACCGATTCATCATTATAACAATCGTTGTTGTTGACAATGTTGTACGATGATACAGCATTAACAACAGTTTCGGCAATAACATCAGCATCTGTTTCACACCAAAGTAACAATTCTGGATCATGTATACCTAGTCGTAGTGCACGTGATGCAATTTGTCCAGCATTCTCTTCTCCTGATATATATAATACTGGTCCTATTCCTCCTCGTTGTCCTCTGTTGTCGCCAGCGGCGTTGCTGCTGCTGCTTGTGTCACCCTCCCTCTTTTGATCACCCAAGTCATCATCTTCAACATCAAAAGCAGCAGTAGCAGTAGGTGATGGAATGGGTGGTCCCATCCCAATACCCTGATATACACTACTCCTAACAGATAGGCTCGCCACACTTCCAGCCATTTGTAACATGAGTGTACTCTTCCCAACGCCCGGATCACCACCGACTAATGTAATCGAACCAGGCATGATCCCACCCCCTAATACATTGGTCAATTCGACATCATGTGGTATTTCTGTACGCTGTATTTTTATTTGTTCGTATGATGTAATACTAGATTTTCTTCCATCGGCAGAAGAAGAAGAGGATTCGATCATTTCTTGATATATATCAGTAACACGTACTGGACCAGTTCGTCGTGTACCTGTGCCTCCACTACTAGCCGAAGAAATCCCATCCAACCATGACAATGATGATGTAGTAGCTGCACTAGTTGAAAATGGTAGCTTTAATCGACTACTACTGCTAAAACTACTCTGCCGTCGTTCCTCGACGGTATTCCAAGCTTGACACGTGGAGCATTTACCTATCCATTGACTATGTTCGGCATTACAATTGGAGCATGTATATATCGTCCGATCTTTCTTCGGTCCGATGGCAATATTCTTTCCCGAATTACCAATACCAACATTATGGTCAAAGTTGAAATTCCCCGAAGCAAAAAATGTAGAAGAGGAGGATGATCTGCTATTTTTTGGTGTCGGTATTGATTTATTATCATCACTTGCAACATCAATTTCATCCCCCCCATTCTCGCGTCGCTGTTGCATCTTACGTAAAAATTCTCGTGGCGTCGTCCGTATATTTGGCGGTGCATCATCGTCATCATCGTCACTATTGTCGTCATCGCTTTCCCTCCATGATGATCGTAGTCGTCTCACTCGACGATTAGCGCTGATCCTGCCGCCGAAACAATACCTGCATCTACTGCCACTAACCACATAGAGCAGATGGAAGGAAGAAGATGCGTTTGTCGATAACGATAGTAATACCACCAGAGGTTGAAGACGATGCCACATCATCCCCACCGCACACGTCTAAATTACGTCGAAGCCCCTATCATCACGAGCCCGCCCGAAAAACAAATGACGAGATGTGGGGTACCCCCACTACAGCGGACCAACGCGCGGCCGATGCTCTCCTCAATGCCGCAAGTCTCGAGGATCGATCAACAGCAGCAACGATGTTGTTACAATCGACATTATCATCATCAATATCTTCCTCGGTCGTAGGACAACAAGAACGAGGAGGGCGTACGACTGTCAGAGTTGACGTGAAAAAACGTCCGTTGGTCATGTCACGAGGGAGGAATGATAGTCATGTGGGCGGTATCGTCGCTCCTCCTCCTTCGAGGTCGGTAGCCACAGTAGTTACCACTGCTGCTGCTGCGATTAGAGGCAGTAAAGGGAAGGGTAGCAGCAGCAGCAGGGTCGTCGAGGGAAGGACGGCATTCGAGAAACGAAATTCACGGGATAAAGTCACGGCGCCACGGTTGACAAATACCGACTTAACATTACTATCGTTACTGGATGGAAGAAGTGAGACTACTACTACGAACAAGCGAAAGAAGGGGTATTTACCAACATCACTGACGAAGTCAACAACTGGACGAAAGGTAACAACAACAACATCAGCTATAGAACGAAGAAACAATAACATTGATACTACCGTAAAGCGTAAACGTCCAAGATCGGTGAATAACGATGATGATGATGATGATGACAAAGAAGAAGTTATTGTAGTATTACCCCGACCACCATCATCATGCTACTCGCGCTCATCGCGATCCTCCGTTGTCATGTCGCATCCTACTACTACTACTCGTCGTACACATACCTTTATGAAAGATACCATCATGCCTTGCAGTCATCTCCATCCAATTAGTTGCAATCCAACCATTGACAACACCACCGCAACAACAAAGAATGCATCTTCAACATCATCATCATCCCACAATGATGCATATCCGTGTCAGGAGGAGGAGGAGGAGAGAGACATATTATTGACGCTCTCTCCTATACGTCGTGAAGATTGCAACAACTCCACGGGTAATAATACCAAATCTTCCGTATCAACATTACCTCTATTGGGGATTGGTGGTGGCGGCGGCGGCGGCGGTATGGGCAAGAAAAGGAACGGAAGAAGTGGCGGTAGTAGACCATCGCTACTACGGTCCTCGTCGTCATCATCGTCAACATGTCATGAATATGAAAGAGAATCAAACTCTGGTGGTGACGACCTTGCTCCCTTGTCAATAATGAACAATGTTGACAACGCAATGTCGACTACTTCGAGAATGACGAATTATGGTAATGCTATTGTCCCTGTCCCCCATGTGGCAGCCAAATCAGATATGGTTAGTTCAATCCACGAGGGCAGCAGTAGTAGTAGTAGTAGTAGTAGTAGTAGTAGTAGCAAAGAAGATTCACCAACCATGCAGCGGCACGCTGAATGGTATGATCCAGAAGAATTCGCATCTATGGAGAAGGAGGCATCATCATCACGGACAATGAAACGTGATGAATTTTCCGTCGATGGTGTTAATAATAACAGTTATAAGGCAAAGTCGGGAAGAGGGGGGCGTAATAGGGGTAGTAGTATCGGCGCTTCGACGAAAGGTAATGTAAATGACAATTTTGTACGTCTAGACATGCGTAATTCATCTGGATCATGTCGTGGTGCACGGAATTTAAAGAAGGCCAATAAGCATAAATTATGGCGTGCACAACATCGGTTTGGCATGAATGACACTACTGGTGGCAGCACAAATGATGATGACGATGATGACGACGGGGATGATGGTGTTCGAGGTAGCATTTATCATCAACAAAGACAAGAAAACTATAATAAATATGCATCCACAAAGGGGAAGAAGGCTGATTATGCAGGTGGTGGTGATTTGAAATGTTTTGCATCATCGAAGAATGCAGGTGTTGATCCGTTAGATGACTTTGTCGACGGAGTTTATGATACGATACACGACGGTGGTAACAAGAAGACGAAGAAATCATCGACATCATCATCATCTATGACGACACGCCAACGTGACGAGAGTGTCCCACTATGTACAAGACATCAACGTTCATGTAAACTCCTAACTGTTAAGCGTAACAATAAGGGGAACAAGGGACGTAAGTTCTACGTCTGTTGTATGCCCAAGGGCGAGCAGTGCGATTACTTCAAGTGGGAAGAGGATACTCTCGAGGCTACCCAACGTGCCCTACTGGAATCATCCACGAGTTCAGGATTCATTGCACGACAGGTTGCCGCCGCGAAGCTACGGTTTAAGGAACTGACAGTCCCCGAATTGCGCATCGAGGCAAAGGAACGTGGGATCAAGGCCGTGGGGAAGAAGAATGAAATATTAACACGTCTATTAATTTGGGTCCGGGATCAGATTGCCGACTCTGTGGATGAACCTGATACTAGACTAGATCAGGAGGTTTCCTGTGTGGGATTGAAAACAATTGCCAATGCCGCTATCGACGACGATGGCGCTGATGATAATAATACAGACGGTAAGAATGAAAAGACCGACGCAATTGATGAAACACAGAAACAATTGATAGAGCTCAGTGATGACGAAAGCAGTAGCGACGATTCAAGTGATGATTACGATTCAGATGATTGCGAACTGGAAATATGTCACGTTGTCCCATCACCAATTCGAAGCAAATGTCCCACCGTTCAGCTACCGTCCACATTACACGAGTCTCTAGAGAATTATTTCGGTTACACTGAATTCCGTGATGGACAGGAGTGGTCGATACGTAGAGTCCTTGCGCATCAAAGGACTCTCCTCGTGGCCCCTACAGGTCAAGGTAAATCGTTATGTTACGCACTACCCGCAGCTATTAGTGATGGGATATGTCTTGTGGTATCTCCCTTAATATCATTAATGCAAGATCAACTACGACAGCTCCCACCTAAAATCCCGACGGCTACACTTTCGGGGTCAATGACTATTGCACAAATGGCATTGATCGTTGATGACGTTATGCGAGGTCGGTACAAGGTGTTATTCGTTTCTCCTGAACGATTGGCCAGTGCCGCATTTCGTAGACTAGTCCGTCCAAAGTTCAACTTGGACACACGACAGTATGAACGGCAATTCCCGGTAGTATCTCTACTATGCGTCGACGAGGCCCATTGCTTAAGTCAATGGGGTCATAATTTTAGACCATCGTACTTGAGAATAAGATCCTTGTTACCGCTAATTGAGCCTAAAAGTATACTGGCGTTGACAGCAACCGCTGGACCCATGGTTATCCGTGATATATGCAATACTCTGTGTATTCCGTACGATGGCAACCGTGATGTCGGTGGTTGTTCGTCATCACCGTCGCAACTTAATGATGATGGTGTGAAAGTCTTAAACTGCGATAGAGATAATATTGACGTATTCTCGCTAGTGTTACAGAGCAACGATGAGAGGCGGTATTTGCTACATAAAATATTGAAAGAGACGACGAAAGTGATCAATGATGACGCGAAGAAATTGCCCATTGATGAAGGATGTCTAAGCAAAGGCAGTGTCATTATCTATGTATGGCGACAGAAAGATACAGAAATCGTTGCCGAACAATTAAATGGCACAGGCATCCGTGGTGGTATAGTTTGCTATCACGGTGGGATGGACTCTAATTCACGTAGCAGAGCTCAGAGTAAATTCCTTCGAGGAAAGGCACGAATATGTGTTGCTACTGTCGCGTTTGGTTTAGGTATTAACAAGCCAGACATTGGAGGTGTGATCCATTTATGTCTACCGCCAAGTCCTGAGCACTACTTGCAAGAAATTGGACGTGCAGGACGTGACGGTCGTCCTGCAATAGCTATCGCGTTGCCCCTTCTAGAAGAATTGGTAACAAGGCATTCTCTTGCACACTCTGACCGGTTATCGAATAGCCAATTGAGTGTAATATTTCGTTCTCTTCAAAAGTTGGTGAATGAAGCATTGAACGACATCCCACCTGAAGCCGGTGTAGATTTGGATGCTAGCGAGCTTTTTATTGATGATATACACGTTGCGATGCCCGTGGCGCAGACAGTCGATGCTTCGGATTGCAAGGAGGAATGGATTGAGACGATTTTTTCATTGCTTGAAGGAGAGACTCTATCTGATTCATCTCTTTTGAGTGTGGAGGGTTATCTCCCAGATGTTGCCACAATCACTCTGAAGAAGCGTAGCTTGGACAAGTTGGAACAACTTGATCCAATAGCGAAGAGCATAGCAAAGTGTGGTAGTCGAGTGGACGAACTGTCCAATGTTGGAGGAACCGCGATGGAAAAAGGTTTTTATGCTTACAGCTTTGGAACGTACAAGTTTTCCGTTGTTCGTTGTGCTCGTTGCATGGGACCACAAATTGAACCACGACATGTCTATGCTGCGTTAAGACGCATGCAGAATAGTGGCGAGCTTGAGCTTGTTCTAGACACTACAGCAAATGGACGAGCATTACATTTGAGAATGACACGGGCTGGATTGAATCTATTCCATAAAGTAAAAGGGGGCACCGACACAATTTGCAACAGTAAAGAAAGTACAAATGATATTGGTGAAGATTCACAAGAGATTGTTGTCAAATTGTCGACACAATTTGCAACCAAAGAAATTGTTACTGTTGGTAAAGTCGAGTCCATGTATGAAATAATTCATCACGTATCATGTGCACAGAATCTTTCAGAGGAAGAAGACATGAGTGATGTGGATGACGACGACGACGATAGTTCCAACAACAAAGGTGATGCCAATAAGTCTTCTCGACTAATTATTTTTCAAAAGATGGTCCAACAGTACTTCCGCAACGTTCCGTTTGAAGAATCAGCTAGTAATACTAGCAAGGCTGTCGAGTCAATCAAGGACTTTCCACTACACAATTCACATTTGGTATCCTGTTTGACATCCGATATTAGTCTACTTATGCAAATGTTGGTCTTGCGTCGACAAGAGCAACTGTCCATGGCTGTTCATATCAACAATCCGGCGTTTACTGATTATCGTGATCTATGTATTGCAAAGATCTTGCATGCAATTGACTCACCACGAGCACCTAGATTACAATGGTATAGTCATGTTCTCTGGGGTAAATATCGGGGCTATTCATTTTCGTCAGTGGTACAAGCTGTCAAGAAAACGTTTGATACTTAATTTAGTTGTCACTCCTTATTTCGTCCTAGATATCTTAAGTCAATTCCCTAATATGGCAGGCTCTCCCCCTCCCCTCGCCTAGAAAAATATCGCGGAATAAGATTACCGCGACTATTAGTATGCATCGAACCCTGTATGTACCAATTATTACTTTACTCGGTACAGTCAGGGAAGAAAAGCTGCTTGAATACCTTCCTCTTGAAGCAAGTTGCCAAACACGTTTCCTTCGTGGCCTCCATATCCGCCTCAATCGTTATCATCCCATCACCATCTGCATCACACTTTTTCATTATTGTATCGGTAGACCCAATGACCTTTAACAGGCCGCGTACAATCCACGACACTTGTGACATGGCAGCGTCTAGCTCTGTACGTTCTAAGGCACCGTTGTTATTGGTATCTAGGTACTTTCCTGCACATCGTATAATATGCGGTCGACTTGGACATTTGGGATCCTCTTCCTCAACAATCACCTCGTCGGTAACAGCGACGAATAGGGAGCTGTCGTCGGCCAGTTCGGGTACACAGCTTTCGTCACCTTCATTGCATGTTGTTGTTGTCTCTGGAACGGCATCGCTTACTACCTTTACCTCGCCGCCATCGGCATTGACATGAGCATCATCATCGGCAAGAACTAGTTGAGAGGATTGCAATCCGATGGTCGATATTATGAGAAGGATGCTTGTTATTGAGGAGAGCTTCATCCTGCTGGGATTTTGAGGTGTATCTTCACGTCTCCCTCTGTGACGAACACGTAGATACGTACGAGTTTGTTTGGGCCTCATTGGCGCCTCATTTTCATTTGAATTTTTAGACCCCAGCTCGTCGGCGATTGGAATTGCGCAACATGGCTCGGCAACAGGAGCTGATGTTAAAACGAATGCAAGACGATGATGGATTCATCGCCGCACTTGACCAGAGTGGCGGCAGTAGTAAGAATTATGGTGTCAGGGTGTCCTCTATGTTTGCATCCATTTTTCAATCGCAAACCAACCTGACTCAAAACAATGACCCATTTTCATTTTTCGCACTTGAACTTGCCTTTTGAACCATACCCAGGAGCACTCCGTCTATTTGGAATCCAAGATGATGAATACATTATTGGTGAGAAATTAATGCTTGATCAAATTCACTACATGCGCACACGAATCATTACGTCTCCGTCAATGCCAATCATGGTGTCATTGGTGGAATCCTATTCGATGATACAATGAATCGCAAAATCGAGGGTTTGCCCACTGCAGATTATCTTTGGAAGAAAAAGTGCATAGTTCCATTCCTCAAGACTGATAAAGGTCTCGAAGTGAAGAAAGATGGTGTAGAGCTAATGAAGACGATTCCCAACCTCAACGAGATGTGCAATGATGCAGTCGCACACAATATTTTCGGTACCAAAATGAGAAGCGTCATCCATAGTGCGAATCGTACTGGAATCAAACAACTTGTTGAACAGCAATTCGAGGTTGGAAAACAAATTATTGCTTATGGATTGGTACCCATCATTGAACCCGAGGTTAGCATCGAGTCGATCTCTCTCCCTTCCGGTGTTGTGGTGTACGAGTTTTAGGGCTATTTTTGCGCACCCCCAAAGTCACGAAAAAATGATAAGCCCGGAGATATGTCGTTAAATCTTTCAATGTCCATATGAT
>Ga0247834_1003224_pt1 | contig 22529 bp, 22 predicted proteins | sample LaCruzMarch2015__8_FD_187118 | JGI IMG/M metagenome (GOLD analysis project Ga0247834, IMG submission 187118) | Freshwater microbial communities from meromictic Lake La Cruz, Castile-La Mancha, Spain - LaCruzMarch2015_12m | ecosystem: Environmental > Aquatic > Freshwater > Lake | place: Spain...
CCTGGCCTCGCGGGCCTGCAACCCATCCTGAAGACAGGAGTCAGCGCCACCTTCTGCCCGCGTTCATCCCGTTTCTTATCCGAGAACAAGTCTAATAAACTCCAGAGGAACGGCTGGGGCAGCTCTGCTGCGCAGGGGATTCCGGTCGTAACCGCAGGTTAGAAATGACTGATCGAAAAACACGCCGTTGCAGATCGGCTTGACGCGGAGGAAGCGCGCCAGCCTGAGTTGGCACCGCTTCTGGCGCGACTAGCCCAGCCGCAGGTCGAGGGTGAAGGGGAACTCCGGGATGCCAGGGACGGTGATTGGCTCAATTTTTCCGGGTGTGTGACCGTTGGCATAGAAACGCGCGCGGCGGCGGCTTTCAGCCTCATAGCTGTTCACGGGGAAGGTATCAAAGCTGCGTCCACCAGCATGGCTGACATGGTAGCTGCAACCGCCGAGACTGCGCTCGTTCCAGGTATCCACGATGTCAAAGATCAACGGGCTGTGGATGCCGATGGTGGGTTGGAGGCAATTGGGTGGCTGCCAGGCACGGTAGCGCACCCCGGAGACGTATTCGCCGACGATTCCAGTGGGATGCAGCGGCACGACACGGCCATTGCAGGTGACAATGTAGCGATTGTTCACGAGACCCTGCGTCTTTACTTCGATGCGCTCCAACGAGCTGTCCACATAGCGGGCGGTGCCGCCTAGGGTGACCTCCTCGCCGAGGACATGCCAAGGCTCCAGGGCGGTGCGCAGATCGAGCTGCACGCCGCGCTGGGTGATCTCGCCGACGGCGGGGAACTTGAACTCGTAATGCGGCTCGAACCAGCCTTCCGGCATCTTGTAGCCTGCGGCGGCGAAGTCCTGGAGCACATCCTTGAAGTCATCCCAGACGAAATGCGGGAGCAGGAAGCGATCATGCAACTCCGTGCCCCAGCGCACGAGTTTCTGCTCATACGGCTCCTTCCAAAAGCGGGCAATGGCGGCGCGCATGAGGAGCTGCTGGGCCAGGCTCATCTCAGGATGCGGCGGCATTTCAAAGGAGCGCAGCTCGAGAAGGCCGAGGCGTCCGCTGCTGCTGCCGGGGTCGAACATTTTATCAATGCAGAATTCGGTGCGGTGCGTGTTGCCCGTGACATCGCAGAGGAGGTTGCGGAAGATGCGGTCGGTGAGCCAGGGCGTGGTGTGGCCGAACTTGGCGGTATTGCGGTCCAACTCGCGGAACGCCAACTCCATCTCGTAGAGTGCATCATTGCGCGCTTCATCAATGCGTGGGTGCTGGCTGGTAGGACCAATGAAGAGGCCGCTAAAGAGGTAACTGAGGGAGGGGTGATTGTGCCAGTAACCGAGTAGGGACTTCAGCAGATCAGGCCGCCGCAGGAAAGGGGAGTGACGCGGTGCTTCTCCGCCGAGGACGATGTGGTTGCCGCCGCCCGTGCCGGTGTGGCGGCCGTCCACCATGAATTTTTCGGTGCCAAGTCGGGTTTGCCGCGCTTCATGATAGACGACATGGGTATTCGTCACCAGGTCATCCCAGGTTTTCACTGGGTGCATGTTCACCTCGATCACGCCGGGGTCGGGCGTGACTTTGAGAACCTGCAAACGTGGATCATAGGGCGGCGGTGTGCCTTCGATGATGAGTGGCAGCTTCAGGGCAGCGGCCACGTCTTCTACAGCAGCGACGAGGTCGAGGTAATCCTCAGTTTGCTCCACCGGCGGCATGAAGACGTGGAGGCGGCCCTCGCGCGGCTCAATGCACAAGGCAGTGCGGATGATCCACGGCGCGGACTCCTGCGGGCGTGGTAGGCGGGTGACGGCGTCGAAGTTTTCTGGCTCATCGGGCAACGGGTCTAGCCGCCGCCGCTCTGGCTTGCCCTGGCCTCCGTAGGCGGCTTTGGTGTAGCTCTCTGCCATATCGCCAAGCCATTCGCCGACAGCGCCGAGGAAATGCTGACGGCTGTCTGGGCGCGGCGGTAGTTCGGGCCAGTCTTTGGCGGGATCGGTGGGGTATATCCAGGGGAAGTCAGTGGCGCTAACCCAGGGGATCGAGTCCAATGGCAGGCGCAGACCCATTGGTGAGTCACCGGGAATGAGGAACATTGTGTTATCGCGCACATACCACGGGCCACTCTGCCATTTGAGGTCATTGCCTACCCAATTGCGTTGCAGCGGCAGGGCAAAGCCCACTACTTTGTCTAGCCCCTCTTCAAAGATGCGCGTGAGGCGCGTGCGCTCCAGTGGGTCTTTGAGGTTGGACTTCAGCGGGTCCACATTCACGGGCATGCGCTTCTCTTTCCAGAGGTAGTAAAAGGCGTCCTCGTAGCCCGGCTTCAGCCAGCGGGGGTCCACGCCCAGTGCGGCGGAGAGCGCCAGGCCAAAGCGCCGCGCGGCATTTTCATCGTGACCGTAGTTCTTCGATTCATCGGCAATGAGTCCGTCATCCGTCCACACGGGCACGCCATCCTTCCGCCAGTAGCAGCCGAGCGACCAGCGTGGCAATGGCTCACCGGGATACCATTTGCCCATGCCGTAATGCAGCAGTCCGCCGGGGCCAAAGCGTTCGCGCAAACGCTTGATGAGCGTGCCGGAAAGCAGGCGCTTCGTCGGGCCGACAGCGGCGGTGTTCCATTCGTCGCCCTCCACGTCGTCCAGACTGACAAAGGTAGGCTCGCCGCCCATCGTCAGGCGCACATCACCGGCTTCAAGCTCGTCATCAATCTGGTAGCCCAGAGCCTCGATTTCCGCCCATTGCTCTGGCGTGTAGGGCTTTGTCACGCGCGCGGACTCATAGACGCGCGTCACCTTCATCTCGTGCTCGAATTCCACCTCGCACTTGTCCACTAGGCCCGTCACCGGGGCGGCGCTGGTGGGGTCCGGCGTGGCAGCCAGGGGGATGTGGCCTTCTCCTGCCAGCAGGCCGGAGGTGGGGTCCATGCCGACCCAGCCTGCACCGGGCAGATATATCTCGCACCAGGCATGGAGGTCGGTGAAGTCCACTTCAGTGCCGCTGGGGCCGTCGAGTGATTTTACGTCGGCCTTGAGCTGGATGAGGTAGCCGCTGACAAACCGCGCCGCGTAGCCCAGGTGCCGCAAAATTTGCACCAGGAGCCAAGCGCTGTCACGGCACGAGCCGGTGCCGAGGTCTAGTGTCTCCTCAGGTGTTTGCACACCCGGCTCCATGCGGATGGTGTAGCGGATGTCCTTCCACACCATCTGGTTCACCATCACCAGGAAGTCATTCGTGCGCATCGGCTCCTTCCCCGCCGTCATCTGCTGGCGCACACCGCGCAGGTAGGCACCCACCTGGGGTGTCAGCGGTAGCTTTCGGTGGTACGGCTCCAGCTCATGGCCCAGCAGGGGATCGTAATGAAACGGCACGCGCTCCGCAGACGGCTCCAGAAAGAAGTCGAAGGGATTGTAAACCGCCATGTCGGCGACCAAATCCACCTCCACGCACAGCTCCCGCGCCTTCTCCGGGAAGACGAGCCGCGCGAGGTAGTTGCTCTGCGGATCCTGCTGCCAGTTGATGAAGTGCGTGTCCGGCGTGATTTTCAACGAGTACGCCAGGATCGGCGTGCGACAGTGCGGCGCAGGACGCAGACGCACGACATGCGGCGAGAGATTGACGGGACGGTCAAATTTGTACCGCGTGACGTGACGGAGGGCGACGTGAATGGACATGCAGGGTTGGTTGTATCTATGTAGCAAAGCACAGCGCGTGCCAGCGGGTAAACTGAAACCTTGCGGCGGCTTGAAAGACGAGTGAGCCAGCGGATTGCCTGATCTACCACACCCGCCTTGCGCTCCGGCAGGTGCCGGGGTTCAGACCCCGCCGCTTACCTGCCGCCGCGCAAACCACTTCCGCAGCTCCTCCACCCACAGCACGCTACTGCCAATGAGGCCGAGGAGGAAGAAGTCGGCGAGCGGGATCGGCACGGTGTGGAAGACGCGGTTCATCGGCTCAGTGTAGATGACAAGGAAATGCAACACATTGCCAAGCACGAGGCCGCCAACGAGCCAGAGGTTCTTGAAGACATTGAGACTGAGCGTGGATTTCAGGGCGCTGCGGCAGTTGAGGACGTTGAACCACTGGCTGATGGCGACGAGCGTGAAGGTCTCTGTCTGCACGAGCGCAAACGGCGCACCGGTGGACATGCGCCAGAGGAAGAAGCCGAAGATGGCGATCACCGATGTGCTGACCATGAGCAGCATGCGGTGCAGCATCGGGCGCGTGATGAGCGCTTCGCCTGACGGCGTGGGCTTGCGGCGCATTTCATCGCCCTCCAGGCCTTCCATGATGAGGTTCACGGTGACGGTGCCTTCGGTGACGATGTTGATCCATAGTATCTGCACAGCGGCCAGAGGCAGCGGATAACCACAGAGTAACGCTAGCAGCAGCACGAGGACTTCGTCGATGGACGTGGAGAACAGGAACAGCACGACCTTCTTGAGGTTCTGATACACGAGCCGGCCTTCCTCGACGGCTTTGACGATGGTGGCGAAGTTGTCATCGGTAATGACGATCTTCGCCGCGCCTTTCGCCACCTCGGTGCCGGTGATGCCCATCGCCACACCTACGTCGGCGGTGGCGAGCGCGGGGGCGTCGTTCACGCCGTCACCGGTCATGGCGACGACATGCTTCTGCGATTGGAAGGCTTCGACGATGCGTAGCTTTTGCGCGGGATGCACACGGGCGAAGACGGAGATGCGGTTCAAATTCGCACGCAATTCTTGTTCGGGCATCGCTTCGAGTTCGTTGCCGTCCAACGCAATGTCTCCAGGTCTGGCGATGCCCAAAGCAGTGGCGATGGCGAGTCCGGTGGCTTTATGATCGCCCGTGACCATGACGGGGCGAATGCCAGCGACGAGGCACTCCTCGACCGCCGCCTTCACTTCATCACGCGGCGGGTCCATCTGACCCAGCAGGCCGAGGAAGCGCAAACGACCGCGAAACGGTTCAAAACCGGCTGCTTCATCGAGCACGGCATCATTCAGCTCAGCGACCGCCAGCACGCGCAAGGCCTGCGCGGCGAGATCGGTAGCGGTTTGATGCGTCTTGGCCAGATCAAGCGTCGAGGGATCGCAGAGATCGAGCAGCATCTCGGGCGCGCCTTTGAAAACGATGCGCCCGTTCGCACCGTGACCGTTCTGCGTCGCCATCATCTTGGTGGCGGCATCGAAGGGAATCTCCGCACGTCTTGGCGAATGATGGCGCAGAGTCTCTGGCTCCACGCAGCCTTTGAGCGCGACGGTGAGCAGCGCGGACTCGGTGGGATCGCCCAGCGCACGCCAGCGTGTGTCTTCAGCATCGGGCGGCACGAGTTTGGCATCATTGCAGAGCACCACGGCTTCTAGCAGGGACTTCAACGCGGCATCGTCCGTTGCAGTGATGTCTTTGCCTTCGACGCTGAGCCTGCCTTCGGGCGAGTAGCCCGCGCCAGAAACCTCGATGCGGCGAGCATCGGGCAGGATGAGCGTGGTGACGGTCATCTCGTTCTTCGTCAGCGTGCCGGTTTTGTCGCTGCAAATGATGCTCGTCGAGCCCAGCGTCTCCACCGCCGCGAGACGCCGCACGATGGCGCCGCGTCGTGCCATGCGCTGCATGCCGACGGCCAGCGCGATGGTCATCGCCACAGGCAGTCCTTCCGGTACCATCGAAACCATCTGGCTGATCGCCACCATGAATATCTCCACAAAAGGCATGCCTCGCAGCATTCCAAACGCGATGATCACGCCAAACAGCACGACGGACGCCACCACCAGCCATTGCCCGAACTGATGCAGCCGCAGTTCCAGCGGCGTCTTTGGTTCCGTCGCGCTCGAAGTGAGCTTCGCGATCTTGCCGACTTCGGTTTGAAGGCCGGTGGCCACGATCACCGCACGGCCACGACCCGCCGTGAGGTGCGTGCCGGAGTAGATCATGTTTTTGCGATCACCGAGGCTCGCATCTTCCGGCAGCGCATCCGTGTGTTTCAAGACCGGCAATGATTCACCCGTGAGCGCCGCCTCCGTGGCCTCCAAGGAGGCTGCTTCGAGCAGACGCGCATCCGCACCCACCGCATCTCCCGCCGCGAGCAGGATGATGTCGCCGGGCACCAAATCGCGTGCCTCAATGATGGATTCGGTGCCATCACGCACGACGCGAACTTTGAGTGACGACATCTTGCGCAGCGCCGTCATCGAATGCTCCGCGCGGCCTTCCTGAAGCGCGCCGATGACCGCGTTCACCAGCACCACGACCAAAATCACCACCGCATCACTGGCATGGTTCATCGCAAACGAGATCACCGCCGCGACGAACAGGATGTAGATCAGCGGACTGGCAAACTGCGAGGCAAAGACTTTCCACAGCGGCTTGTGCGCGGCCTCGGGCAGTTCGTTGGGACCGTGCTGCGCCAGTCGCACGGCAGCCGCGCTACTGGAGAGTCCGGCACGTGCCTCCGTTTGGAGCGATTCAACAACCGCAGCGGCTTCCGCCGCATGCCAGATGGGTGAGGTAGTAGCAGGCATGGGTGACTATAAAACACAACGAATGAACGGGCGACACTCTCCTGGCATTTTGTGTAGCAAGGCTCGCTGGCGATCAAAGACTCGCAAGTGGGGTGTGGACCCCATTGCCTGGCCAGCCCTGCGGGCATGCCGGGTCGTGGCTGTGCTTTCCGGCTATTTTTGCAGCATGCGCAGTTCTTCTCGAAGCTGCTCCACCTCCTCCAGCAGGCTGGTGAGCAGCTTCAAACCCGCGAGGTTCACCTCGCAGCTCTCACGCAGATGCTCGATGCGCCGGAGGACGCGGATGGTCTCGTCGTCAAATTCGGGACGGATGAGGCCGTGCTCCTGATACTGCACGAGAGTCTGTGTGGAAACACCGGTGATCTCGGCAAGAATGTCCAGCGTGTAAACGGCTTGAGGCGTGGCGGTGCTCATGTCAGGCGCGTGGGTTGAAGGTGGAGGCGCTGCGCAGTTGCTCCCACAACGCGCGTTCGGTGTCGCCGATCGTGGTGGGCATCACTATTTGGAGGTTCACGAAGAAATCCCCGCGCTCGCCAGTCTTGCCTTTCGGCAAGCCGCGTCCGCGCACACGCAGCTTCTGGTTATTTTCAGCTCCGGCGGGAATGCGCAGCTTGATGGAGCCGTCGAGGGTCGGCACGACGATCTCCGCGCCAAGCACGGCCTCCCAGGGAGCGACATCGAGTTCGTGATGCACGTCGGCCTCGTGCGTGGTGAAGTCGGGATGCGAGGCATGGCGCACACGCAGGTAGAGATCGCCCTCCTCACCGCCGTTGCGGCCAGGTTCCCCCTGGCCGGGCACGCGGATGCGGCGACCGTCCGTGGCTCCGGGCGGGATGCGCACTTGGAAGGTGTGTGTCTGCACCTCTCCGGTCTGACGATTCGCCGTTTGCAGCGAAATCGGACGCTGCGTGCCATGCATGGCCTCCTCCAGCGTGACGAGGATGTCGCCCTCGATGTCATGACCGCGCCGCGCCCGGCCTTTGCCCGCGCTGGTGGGAATGCTCTCGTCAAACCCCTGCGGAAAGCCGTAGCGGCTGCCACCGCTGAAGTACTGCTCGAAGAAGTCGCTGAAACCGGTGCCGCCAAAGTGGACATCCTGTTCGTGCCCGGCAGCGGCCTCGGGTTCCTGCCAGTTCGCACCGAGCGTATCATACTTTTTGCGCTTCTCCGGATCGCCGAGCACTTCGTTGGCCTCGTTGATCTCCTTGAACTTCTCCTCGGCGGATTTTTTGTCCTTCGCGGTATCGGGATGATATTTGCGGGCCAGCCTGCGGAAGGCCTTCTTGATTTCCTCCGCGCTGGCTTCACGCGTGACGCCGAGCGTGGCGTAGTAGTCTTTGAACTGGGCGGGCATGGTGTAAGTATGGACGTGCTTCGATGAGTGTGGGTATGTATTCGTTGCGTTTACTTGTCCTTGTGATGCGGCTGCATTCCGCGAAGGAATTGTGCGGGGATCAGCTCTACAGGGCTATTCAGGCGCTGCCGAGGGTCTCCTTTTCCTTGAGCAGGCGGTATTTTAGTTCCGCCATCCTCCAGTCGCTCTCGTTGTCAATGTCCTGCACCTCCATCTCGTCCACGATCACAGGGGCGGAGGTGGTCCAGAGGATTTTGAAGTCGGGCGCGGCGATCGCTGGCGTGCGTATCCAGTACCACTGACCGGCATCGTGGTAGGATTTTTCTAAATCCTGCGAGCGCGTGTGGCAGTGCTCCGGCTGGAACATGTGGATGCGCCCGTCCTTCTCATACAGCGCGCGCTGGATGGGGTAGCCATAGCGCACCATCGGCAGCACGCAGGCGGCCTCGGGGTCGGCGATGAGCCTGGCCTTGCCGGAGCGCAGGGAGTCTGGGCGCGTGAGCACGGCGGTGGGGTAGATGCAGCAGAGCAGGTCGAACTCCCGTCCGATCCTGCGGTAGCTCTGGATCGCCTCGCGGATGGCCTCCAGCGTGATGGCCTGGTCGGTCGAGTTTACCGCTGAGCGCATAAAGGGCACCTCGGCACCATGCGTGCGGGCGACATCGGCGATCTCCTCATCATCGGTGGAGACCATGACATCGTCAAAGCAGCCGGACTCTGTGGCGGCCTGGATCACGTACGAGATGATAGGCCGGTCCAGGAAGGGTTTGATGTTCTTGCGGGGAATGCGCTTGGAGCCTCCGCGCGCGGGGATGATGGCGACTGATTTCATCAGGTGGTCTTTCTCAAAAGGTTCCAGTCCAGCGGGGTGCCCGCCTCAATGTCCTGGGAGGCAACGCCGCCGAGCACCTCCTCCAGATGGCGCGGGTGCAGGCCGTGCGCGGGACGGATGCAGCGCACGTTCGCAGGGGTGAATGGCCCGCCCGCCTTCACATCGGCGGTGACGAAGAGGGAGCGGCGGAAGACGCGGCTTTTGGCCTCCTTGGTGGAGACCTCATAGTTCACACGGCCAAGCGCCTGCTCGGCGACGCGGATGGCGTCCACCATGGTGCGGAACTCCTCCGGCTCCATGGAGAAGGTGGAGTCGGGGCCTGGCGTGGAGCGGGAGAGGATGAAGTGCTTCTCCACGATGCACGCGCCCAACGTCACGGCGGCCACGGGCACGACATGGCCCATCGTGTGGTCGCTGAGTCCCACGGGCACGCCGAAGCGCGCGGCCATGTCGGGAATGGTGCGCAGGTTCATCTCCTCCGGCGCGGCGGGATAGGCGCTGGTACATTTCAGCAGGGCCACCGGGCCGCTGCCCGCGCCGCGCAGCGTGTCCAGCGCCTCCTGTATCTCCGCCAGGGTCGCCATGCCGGTGGACATGATGATGGGCTTGCCGGTGGCGGCGATCTTTCTCAGCAAAGGCAGGTCCACCAGCTCAAAGGACGCGACCTTGTGGACTGGCACCTGCATGGCCTCCAGAAAGTCCACGGAACTGTCATCGAAGGGTGTCGAAAAAAAGTCCATGCCCAGCTCCGCCGCGATCTGCTGCAGCCTGGGCTGCCATTCCCAGGGCATGGACGCCTGTTGGTAGAGATCGTGCAGCGTGCGCCCGTCCCACAGCGTGCCGCCGCCGACCACGAACGGCTCTTTCCTGCTGGGGATGGTGAGCGTGTCCGCCGTGTAGGTCTGCACCTTCACCGCGTCCGCGCCGGACTCCTTCATCGCATTCAGGATCGCCACGGACTGGTCAAAACTGCCGCCATGATTCGCCGACAACTCCGCCACGATGTAGCAGGGGTGGCCGGGGCCGATTTCGCGAGTTCCGATCTTCATGCGCAGCCTGCCCCTCAGACGACGGTGCCCTTGCTGCCGCTCTTTTTCTTCTTCGGCTTCGTGTCACCGCCGGGGATGCCTTCATCCTGCAGAATGGTGTCCTGGGGCAGGGGCGCGGCCTCCGTTTCGGACTTGGCCTCCGGCTCGGAGTATGGGCTTTGCTTTTGATAAAGCTGCAGGCGCGCTTGGAACTCGGTCTCCAGGGACTTGCGCTCCTCCGCCTCGATCTCCTTGTCTTCCGGCAGCAGGGCCAGGGCTTTTTTCTGCCAGAGCACGGCTTCGAGGTATTCGCCGTTGCGGGCCAGGCAGGCGGCCTTGGTGTCAATCATCTCATAGCGCTGCTCCTCCCCCGCCTCGTCCATGATGCGCAGGGCGCGGGCGGCAAAGAGCACGGCCTGCTCCCCATTTTGCAGGCTCTCATCCGGGCAGGTGGCCAGGAACCAGGCCAGATTGTTCGCAGCCCAGGGATCGTCCGACTTTGCCGCGCGCTGATACCAGGCACCCGCGCGGCGGTAGTCCACCGGCACCCCGCTGCCGGTGTAGTAGAGATTGGCGATGCGGCCCATCGCAGGCACGAAGTCCTGCTGCGCCGCGCGCAGGTAAAACAGCGCGGCTTTGGAGACATTTTTGCTGACGCCCACGCCACGCTCCAGCTTCGCCGCCAGGGCGGTCTGGGAGGGGGCGTGATTCTGATCCGCCGCCTTTTGCAGCCACACAGCAGCCTCCACCGGATCCTGCTTGATGCCGCGCCCCAGGTCATAGGCCATCGCCACCGCGTGCTGGGCGGCGGGGAAACCATTCTCGGCAGACTTGCGATACCACTCCACCGCCTTGGCTTCGTTCTTTTTCACGCCCACGCCGTCCTCATACAGGGAACCCAACACGAACTGCGCGCGCAGATGCTTCTGGTTCGCAGCCTTCTCCATCCAGTCCACACCGGCCTTTTCATCCTTGTTCACCCCTTCCCCAGTGAGCATACGCAGCCCCAACTCGAACTGCGCATCCGCATCGCCACGTTCGGCCCAGGCGGTGAGATCGTCGGGTTTAATCCGCGGCGGTACCTGCGCTGTGGCGCTGATAACCTGGATGCAAAGGAAGGTGAGGAGGATGAGGAGGCGTTGCATATCGAGAAAACATTACGTTCCGAGAAGCGGGCCTACAACAGACAAAGTTCGGCACGGCTTTGCCCACGCAGCGACCAAATCAGGAACGCACCACCGCCCTCTCCCGCCGTGTTGGCGGCCACCTTTTGCACGCAAAAGCCCCCTTCCGCAGACCGCAAAGGCTCTGCCGCAGCGAAACACCCCACGTTCGCCTGTAAAGGAAGATAGACCTCAGTCGTCCACCACCCGCTCCGGCGAAAGCGGTGTCGCCGAGGCGGGGGTCTTGCCCATACCTCTCTGCCACCGCACTCCGGGACGCTGCCACGCGTAATGGGGCCAAGGCAGACACACCCGCTGTTCAACTACTCTTCAGGACAGGCCTACACAGCCGAAGTTGAGGCTGAGAAGGTAAGCATCTTGTAACACGGCAGGGATTTTATTGCTTTTATAATCTGAGTCGCCAGAATGCGCATATTCTCAGAATTGCAATAAACGCCTGCCTTACTATGTCGCACGCCAATCTCCTCGCTTCCTCAGTCGTCCGCTTCATCATACCGAGTATGCTCGCGGCAGGTCTCGTGGGCGCGGCGGAATTGCCAAGGCTATATGTGGACTTTTCGATGCAACCGGATGCTACGGAGCTGAGTGCTTTTGACCTCTGTCTGCTGCGGGCGGATGCACGAGTGGACCTGGAGGCGGGTCATGCGCTTGGCAGCCGGTTTCTGGCGCGGGTGGACATCTTTGAGGTGGCAGAGGCATCTGAGGCGGCGGCAGGGGCGCAGCAGCTCGGGGTGCCGCTGCTGGAAGGCACGCGCCAGGGGATGCTGCGGCTGGATGCCACGCACCCGCGCTGGGAGACGGTGGTAGTGCGGGTGCTCGCCCAGGGCGCGGCGGAGCGTGGCTTCGACGGGTTTCTGCTCACGGGGCTGGACACGATCAGCCAGGATGCGGAGCGCGCGGCGGTGCTGCGGGTGATCGCGGCGCTGGACGCGGCCTACCCGGACAAGCAGGTCATGCTGGACGGTGGCTTCGGCCTGCTGAGCGAGGCACGGCGGAGCCTGGACGGGATGCTTTTCACCGGTCTGGCGGCCCTGGAAGAGGCAGACGAGACGCTGCTCCAGGCGCGGAAAATCCGCGAGGCGGCCCGCCTGGGCGTGCGGCCCTATGTGGTGGACTTTGCGGACCCTACGGCCCCGGCGGAGATCGCTGCGCGGGCGGCACGGGTGCGGGAGCTGGGCGGCGTGCCCTTCATCACCACCCCGGCGCTGGACGGCGTGAACCTGGGGCCGCTGCAAGCCGTGAGCCGCCGCGTGCTGGTGCTGCACTCTGGTGCCGCGCACGATTGCTTCACTGCACGGGTGCTGCACGGCTCCCTGGAGTGGCTGGGGCATGAGATCATTTACCGGGATGCCGCCCGGCTTTCCCCGGCGGACTTGCTGCCGACGCACATCGCAGTCAGCGGCGTCATCGTGGATCAGTCCCTACGGCTCTCCCCCGACCAGGAGGCGGGCCTCACGGCGCTGGTCACTCGCCTTGCAGAGCAAAGAGTGCCGCTGCTCCTGACCGGCCTGCCGTGGGAATCCTCCGGCGCGCTGCCCCTGGGCCTGCGCGGCACGGGGAAAGCCGCACCAATGGCCGAGGCAAAGATGGGCCGCGTGGAAATGGCCCTGCTCATGGAGGGCGGGGCGGTGCTGCCGCGCACGACGGGGCTGCGCGCCATCCAGGCACCGGAGGGCGCTCGCGTGATCCTCTCTGTAAAGGTGGCGGACATCCTTTGCGACCAGGTTTTTTTCACTTCCTGGGGCGGTGTCTGGCTAGACCCGCTGGCGCTGGAGGCCGGTCCGCAGGTGAATCCCCTGCCCTTCCTGGAAGCCTGGATCGGGGGACAAACCCCGGCCCCGGTGGTGGACACGACCTGCCAGGACGGGCGCAGGCTGCTCGTCAGCCACATCAGCGGCGAGGGCTTCACCTCCCCCACCAGCCTGCCCGGCCTGCCCCTGGCTGGCGAGGCGATGCTGGAGCGCATCCTCTCCCGCCATCCACTCCCCTTCACCGTCGCTCTCTGCGAGGGCGAGGTACGCGGTTGGACCCCCGGCCTGGAGCCCCGCGACGCCGTCCGCTACGAGGAGGCCGCCCGCGCCCTCTTCCACCTCCCAACCGTTGAAGCCGCCTCCCACTCATTCAGCCGTCCCGCCGACTGGACCCCCGGCCAGTTCATCCCTGGTAGCCTGAACGTCGCCGCTACGGACACCCGCCGCGGACTGGAGCGCGAAATCGGCGGCTCCCTGGCCTACATTCACCGCCAGCTCCTACCTGTGGGGCGGGGTGTGCCGCTCATGCTCTGGCCCAGAGGTGTGCGCCCCTCGCCCGAGGCCGTCGCCTTCTCCCGCCGCATGGGTGTGGAAAATGCTGCCACCGTGAGCAGCAAGCTCATGCCAGGGAGTCAAATCCCACTGGCACCGCACTCCTGGGGCACGGGGGACTCTTTGCAGACGCTCATCACCGACTCCCGCCAGGACGGCGATACCCTGAATGCCGAGGCCGCCATCGCCGAGGCTCTCCGCACCGGCACTGGCCGCTGGTTGGCCCCCGTCCAGGTCGCCCTCACTTTCCACGATGCCGTCAGCGAGACCTCCCTGGCACAGGTAGCGCGCCTGCTCGACTGGTGTGCCGCCCAGCCGCTCCAGGCCATCACCACCACCCAGTACTGCCGCATTGTCCGCGATGCCGCCCGCACCCGCATCCTGCAGGCTGGGCCTGACCACTGGATCATCGTCAACAGTGGCCACGCCCGCACCCTGCGCCTGCCCGCTAGTGTCGGTGTCCCGGACATGGAGCGCAGTAGCGGCCTGAGCGGCTACGCAGTCCACGGTGGCCAGCTTTACATCCACACCCTGGGAAAGCACCGCACGGAACTCATCCTCCGCCCCACCGCCGCCCCTGGTCACCTGCGCCTCGCCGCCTCCAGCGCCCGCGTGGAGTACCTGGAGGCCGGCAGCCGCCGCGCGCTCCTCCAGGTCTCTGACTCACGGCCTGTGGATATGACCTTTGCCGGCCTAGCCCCTGGCACCGTCTGCCAAATGCTCGCCAACGGCAGGCCTGAATACCTCATGGCAGATCCCGCCGGTCATATCGCCTTCACCGTCCCCAGCCAAGCCGTTATCCAACTCCAAATCGTCCCCGCCAAAAATGCCGCCATGCGCTGATAGCCCCCCTCACGCCACCTTTTGGAGTAGTGTCGCCAGTCACACCTGGCAGCAGGCTGCGCGCCCCGGCCCGCGCCGCTTCCCCCGGTCAAAAAAAGCCGCCGCCAACTCCAGGCGCGCCGCACTCGGCCTACTGCTCCTGCTTTACTGCGGCCTGGCCGGCGTCTGGGCCTGGCGCCTACGCCCCGCCGCCCTGCCAGAGGCCGACCCGCAGCGCGCTGCCATGCTGGAGCGCGCCGTCCGGTTCCTCAGTAAAGCCCCGCCGGAGACACTACAGCCCATTCTCATGTCTGTGGCCCTGCTGCCAGACAGCCGCCTAGCCCTCCTCGACACCTGGCTCAGCCAACCACCCCTCCAGCAGCTCCGCCAGATTACCGTCCAGGACAGCCCCCTCGTCCGCAGCAGCGGCGATCTGCGGGATGCCCTCCTGCTCGCCTGGATCGGCCAAGAAAAGACCGCCCCCCTGGCCGAGGCACACCTCATGATCACCGCTGCTGGCGCGCGCTTGGACGCAAAGGTCTGCCTCTACGCCCTCGATCAGCTCGCCACCCGCGCCCAGGCCGCTGGCCAGGCTGACACCGCTGCTACCATCCTGCACCGTGCTTGTAGTCTCCCCACCGCCACCTGGGAAAGCGTCCGCCGCTACGTCCAGGCCGCCCGCGCCACCGGCCAGCAGCCCGCCGCCCTCCGCATCGTCAGTGCTTGGATCGAGCGCCACCCTGCCGAGGAGATCAACACCCTCCTCGACGAGGCCCGCGACCTCGAAATGACCCTCCAACTCCACATGGGCCGTGCCGAGGCGGCCCTCTCACTCCAGCTCCAGCTTCTGGAAAACGCCCCTGCCGACCGCCTGCCAGAGCGCACGCTCGACCGCGCCCTTCACTGCGCCCGCGCCGCCGCCCAGCCCCTACGCGTCCTACCCTGGATCGAAAAGCACCTCGCTACTTTTCCCGAGCACGCCCTCGACTGGCACCAACTCCTCGGCCGCACCGGTATCCACCCCGACTACCACCGCTGGCTCCAAGCCCAGGCAGCCATTTCAGACAGTGAGCTGCCCGCTGCCCGCGCCTGGGCCGCCCACCTCCGCCTCGCCGCCATCGGCGATCCCCGTGCCCTCGTCCGCCTTAGCCTCCTGGCACCCGCCGCCGGGCAGGAGAGTGCCAGCCAGGACTTCCTCACCCACGCCCTAGGCCAGCCCGTCCTCCGCACCGCCCTCCTCGAGCAGGCACAGACCCCCGACCCACTCGCCCGCCGCACCCTCGCCACCGCCTTGCACGCCGCCCCTGGGGACCACGCCCTGCACTACGCCGCCACGCTCGCCAAAGCTGCCAACGAGGCTCCCGGCACCGCCGCCCTCACCTGGCAGGCCTATTTGCGCCGCTTTCCTGAGGACATCCCCGCGCGCCGCCGCCTCATCCAAAGCCACCTCGCCGCGCGCCAGCCCACCCTGGCCCTACGCGCCTACCAGGAGCTACCCACCGCAGCCCTGACCGCTGAGGACCGGCGGCAAAAAGACCTGCTGCGGCAGCTTTGAGCCAGGAGCTGATAACAGAGGGTTGATAGCCTTCTCCACGCCCCATCTTCGATTCGCCCCGCTAACTCCGCAATTCCGGCTTCCAGCGCCTCTGAAAAGGAGTCATAAGATCGTAGCTTGTGAACAGGCAGTGAGCGGAAGGAACGGCAAAAAGATGTCCGGTAAAAGATGAAGCCACTGCTCCCCCATTTTTTAATCGCCCATCTTTCTGCCGTCCCAATTCAGGCAATGTGCAGGCGGATGATTCGGCGGGGGCAAAGTAGTCATGAGCTTTAGCTCGTGAAGCGGTGGCAATGTCATTCGGCGTTGATGAACTGAGGGATCACGGTGCGAGCTAAAGCTCTGCACTACTTTCCCATCCAGGCGCTGGAGTCCTTGGCCCCCATGCCACGGCCAGTTCGTTTCCGGGACTTAGCAAAGAAGTAAGGCAAAAACATGGCAGGCAAAAATATCAAAGAACTGCGGCTTTCCATCTTTTTGTCTGTCCATCTTTTTGCCATCAAAACTCAGGCATCTGGAAACGAGCACGCGGATGATCCGGCGGGGGCGGCGCTGCTCCTGGACCGGCGCTGGATTCTTCTGCCCCATGCCTCGGTCGTTTCGTTTCCGGGCTTGGCAAAGAAGTAAGGCAAAAAAATGCCAGGCATGAATGGCATCACGCAGCAGCGGCTCCGGCAGCTGGGAGACTTCGGTGATGAGTAGTGGCTGGATCGACCTGTTCTTGGAATGCCTCATCCCAGCCCGGCTGCCAAGCCCGCGTTCGCTTGGCGATCCCTGAGCAGGCGGATGATTCTGCGAGGGCGGCGCGGCCCCTGGACCGGCGGCACCTCGCTTTCCCATCAAGGCGCTGGAGAATCAGGCCCAATGCTTCGGCCAGTTCCAGATCACTGCTTGGCGCGGCTTACTTCCACGATTCGCAGTTCATCCACAGGTCCATCAACCCAGAAACAAACCCGCCACCGATTGAACTTGGCGCGATAGATCATGCGTCCGTCCGTAGCGCGGATTTGATCTTCCACCGCCGAAAGCGGGTAGTCGACCAGCTTCTCAAAGATGGCGATGCTCTCGCGCCGTGAGCGAGCGGGCAGTCGCCAGAGAGATTCGGCGAGATCGGTGTCGAGGATGACCTTGTGAGGCCTCACTCAGCGCCCCTCCGCTTCGAGCTGCTCATGCTTTTCTTTGAAGGCATCCAGCGATACCGAGCGCCCTGCATCCATCACCCGCATCCGCTGGGAGAGCAGTACGCGCAGTTCATCTTCCGTTTCGAGCGCGGTGAGATAACGCGTCAGTTCGATCCGCTCCGCCAGCGGCAGCAGCGTGGCCTGGGCTTGGATGTCCATGTAGCTCATGGGTTTGATTGTATTCAAATGCTCGAAGCATCGCAAGCAGATGATTCGGCAGTGGCGGCACGCCCCCTGGACCGGCGGGACCTCGCTTTCCCATCAGAGCGCTGGACTCAGCGTCGCTTCACCAAGCGTCGTTTTCGCAGCACCTGCTTCATGTGGACGATGGTGACGACTTGAAGCTCCTCTTCCTTTACATCGTAGATGATGCGGTAGTTCTCCTGATGAGTTTCACGGAGGTTGAGTTCTGGAAACTCATGCACGGGATGACCCTTCATCGGACTGCCTGCGATGTGCTCCACGCGCTCGATGAGGCGCTTCGTCTGCAAAAGAGCGTAGTATTCCGAATCGCGGCTGATGAAGTCACGAATCGCCCTGAGGTCGGAGCGTGCCTGCTTGGACCAGAAGATGTTCATGCATCGAGGCTGAATTCTTGGCGAATCGAGGCGTGAGAATGCTTTCTTCCTGCCTGTAAATCCGCCATGCCTGCCTCAATCTTTTGGCGGACGTAGATTTGATACATCAGATCATCCCAACTGGCGGTTTCGGGAAGTTCTCTCACCAGGCGTGCTGCGGTGGACTTGATGGTGGACTTTGTGGTTTTGAGGGCTGGCATGGCGCTACGGTGTTGGATTCGCTGGCTAATGCAAGCAGCTCGTCTGCCATCCTCAACCAAGTGATCCGGCGGGAGCGGCGCGGCCTTGGACGGGCGGTACCTCGCTTTCCCATCCAGGCGCTGGATTCCTCGGCCCCCATGCCTCGGCCGGTTCGTTTTCGGGCTTGGCAAAGTAGTCATGAGCTTTAGCTCGTGAAGCGGTGGCAAGGTGATTCGGCGTTAATGAACTGAGGGGGCACGGTGCGAGCTAAAGCTCTGCACTACTTGCCCATCCAGGCGCTGGATTCCTCGACCCCCATGCCTCGGCCAGTTCATTTCCGGGTTTGGGAAAGGAGTCGAGCGCTGATCTAAGGGCGGAAAGTTCTCAGATGCAGATGAAGCAACCCAAGCCAAGCTGCGCCACATCGAGATGCCCGAAGTCTTCCTCAGCTACCGCCACACCAGCAGCACCGAGCGCAAGCGTGTTCGGGCCTTCGCCGAGCGGCTGCGCTCTAGCGGCATCAGCGTCATCCTCGATCAGTTCTTCCTCGAAGACCACCCCGGCGGCCCGAATGACGGATGGGACAAATGGAGCAGTGACCGCGCGCTGCACACGAGCCACGTCATCATCATCGGAAGCGAGGCGTGGTTTCAGTGCTTCGACAAAACCCAGCCACACCGCACCGGCCTCGGAGCCGCCTGCGAGGCCGACGACATCCGCCACCGCGTCTATGAAGCCAACGGCATCGTCGAGACCATCCGCGTCGTCCTCTTCGATGAAGCCGACTCGAAGCACATCTCCCCCAAGCTCAAGCGCTACCACCGCTTCCACGCCGACCGCGATTTCGACAACATCCTCCGCTGGCTGAACTCAAAGGAGAAGGTTGGCAAGGGAATGGATGGCAAAGGAATTGGAGCCACTGATTCAGATTCTTCCATTCCCCTGCCACCCATTCCCTTGCCACATTCAAGGCCTTCCTCCCCCCGCTCCAACCTCCCCACCATCCAGCGCTTCTTCGGTCGCGACGCCGAACTCGCCAAGCTCCTCCCCGACCTCCATCCCGACGCCACCGGCTGGGGCGCGCTCATTGATGGCCCCGGCGGCATGGGCAAGACCACCCTCGCCATCCGCGCCGCCGAGCTGGCCGCGCCCGGCCACTACGACGACATCCTCTTCCTCTCCGCCAAGCAGACCGCCATGGACCCGCATGGCCCGCACGACGAAAGCCCCTTCGCCGTCAGCGGCTTCACCCAGATGCTGGATGCCATCGCCCGCCGGCTCCAGAAGCCCGAGATCACCCAGGCCCCGCCGACGAGCGCCCACGCCTCCTCATCGACGCCCTCACCGGCACCCGCACCCTCCTCGTCCTCGACAACCTCGAAACCCTCACCGACGCCGACCAGCGCAGCCTCTTCGCCTTCCTCGGCCACCTCCCGCGCACCTGCAAAGCCCTCCTCACCAGCCGCCCCCTCGTCATCGCCACCGGCAGACGGCTCAAACTCCAGCAGCTCGACCAAACCGCCGCCCTCCAGACCCTCGCCGACATCGCCCGCGACAACCCCGCCCTCGCCGCCGCCCCCGAGTCCGACCGCCTCCGCCTCATCACCGAGACTGGCGGTAACACCCTCTTCCTCTCTTGGACCGCCTGGCAGGTCGGCAGCGGCTACTGCACCACCATCGCCGACGCCCTCGCCCACCTGCGCAGTTGCCCGCAGGGCAATGATCCCCTCCAGTTCATCTTCGGTGACCTCCTCGCCCGCTTCAGCCCCGAGGAGGAGCGCATTGTCGCCACCCTCAGCTACCCCACCGAACCCATCCCCGTCACCGCCATCGCCGAGATCAGCGGCGTCGAGGAACCCACCACCCGCCGCGCCCTCAAGCTCCTCACCAACCGCTCCATCATCGTCCCCCCAGGAAGGCGAAGAAAAATACGCCCTTGTCCCCATGGTGGCTGAGTTCATTCGTCATGGGCGGCGTGAGGTGGTGAAGCAAAGCGATGTGCCATCGGCAAACGATCTGTTCTTGGCAAAACGAAGCCGTCAGCTACGATCCACGTCATGCGGCACTTCGATTACCAACGCACCATCATCGCCTACCACGGCTGCGATGAATCCGTCGTGCGCCGAGTCTTGCTCACCGGCGATCCACTCTCCGCCAGCGAGAACGACTACGACTGGCTCGGCTACGGCATCTACTTCTGGGAGTTCGGGCCGGAGCGTGCGCTGGAATGGGCCGTTGAGCAGAAGAAGCGGAACCCGAAACGTATCAAGAAGCCTGCCGTCATCGGTGCCATCATTCAGTTGGGGAACTGCTTTGATCTGCTCGACACGCGAAACACCGCGCTGCTGCGCAGGGCGTTTGGGATGTATCAAAAGGACGTGTCAGATCCACTGCCGGTGAACCAAGGGCCACTGCATCGCCTTGACTGCGCGGTGCTGAATTTTGCTCTCAACCTCTATGAGCAGGAAATGGGTCACGAGTATCACAGCGTTCGTGGTGTTTTTCAGGAGGGATCTGCCTCGTTCGCGGGTTCCGACATTCGCGAAAAGTCGCACATCCAGATTGCCGTCCGCGATCCTGCCTGCATCTTGGGCTACTTCAAACCGCAACAAGTTCGCTAGCCATGCCTGCCACCGCTTCCAAATCCAGCAAGCCTCGCGCAAAATCAGCGACGAAAGCAGCGACTATCCGCCATGCGCCGGTTCCAAAGCCCGCGAAGCCCTATCCAGGCTACATGACTGATGAATGGTTCAAGTATCTGGACGACCGCATGGCCCGACTGACCAAAGCCGAAGTTCGGGCCACACTGATTCGGGCGGGCATCAAGGACAAGGATGGCAAGTTCACGGCTCCGTATCGGAACGGTTGAGTGGAGATTGCTCCTCACCTGGACCGCCTGGCAGGTCGGCAGCGGCTACTGCACCACCCTCGCCGACGCGCTCGCCCACCTGCGCAGTTGCCCGCAGGGGAGTGATCCGCTCGAGTTCATCGTCAGCGACCTCCTCGCCCGCTTCACCCCCGAGCAAGAGCGAATCGTCGCCACCCTCATCTACCCCACCGAACCCATCCCCGTCACCGCCATCGCCGAGATCAGCGGCGTCGATGAAACCACCACCCGCCGCGCCCTCAAACTCCTCACCAACCGCTTGTGCATTTTTTGTCACGCGCTCCGCAGCGGCGGCAGCAAAGTAGTGCTGAGCTTCAGCTCGCACAGCCTCGGCTCCTGCGGAAGGTAAACGAATCGGCCTGCCACGCTGTCACGCGCTGAAGCGCATGACTACTTTCACTGGCGCACTTCATCGCCCATGCCGACGACGAAGCCTTCACGCAATCCTGCGGCTTGGGGATTCTCGGCGATGTAGCGGCGGAAGTGTTGGAGCTGGGCTTCGCTGCGGACGATGTGGTCGAAGGGTTCGCGTTGCCAGAGGGGGCCGGTGCGGTGGAGGGCTTTGTTGATGTCGTGGGCGCTGCCGCCTTTCCAGTGGCGGATGATTTCGCCGAGGGTGCTGTGCTTGGCGGGTTCGACGAGGGCGTGGAGGTGGTTGGGCATGATGCACCAAGCATCAAGTTGATAGGCGGTGCTGTGACCGGCGAGGAGTCGCGCGATGAGGAGGTCGGCGCAGGCGGGGCGGGCGAGGAGGCATTCGCCGTGGCCGGCGTCGAGCAGTTGGTGGAACTGGTGGGTGAACTCGCGGTGATACTCGTGGCGTTCGTCGTCGGTGAGGCGCGGGAGGTCTTCGGTGGTGCGGATGCCGTGGGCTTGGAGCCAGGCATCGCGCTTGCGTCGCCACTCGGCGGCGAGGGTGGTGGGGATGGAATCGGCAAGTCGCGTGGTGACGAAGTAAGTGGTGCCCCACTGCCGCCAATGCGGGAGGTTCTGGCGATGGATGTGCGTCTCGGCGAACGGGTTGTAAGGCACGAACGGCATGGAAAGGAGTGCGGCGCTTCAGCACGCACGAGCTTGGAATGGCCGGGTGAGGTTGTCGAGCACGGGCGGCAGCAAAGTAGTGCAGAGATCGTAGCTTGCACAGACTCGGCATGGACGAGATGGCAGCGAGTCGGTGGGCGGTGCTGTTACGCGCTAAAGCGCATAACTACTTTCGCAAGCGCGCTTCGCAGCGGCGGCAGCAAAGTAGTGCAGAGCTTTAGCTCGCACAGACTCGGCATGGGCGAGAAGGCAGCGAGTCGGCGGGCGGTGCTGTTACGCGCTAAAGCGCATAACTACGTTCGCAAGCGCACCTCGCAGCGGCGCCAGCAAAGTAGTGCAGGGCTTTAGCCCGCACAGACTCAGCATAGGCGAGAAGCCAGCGAATCGGCGGGCGGTGCTGTTACGCGCTGAAGCGCATAACTACTTTCGCAAGCGCGCATCGTCACTCTCGCGGCTTGCCATACCAGCTTTCGGCAGCTGACAGGAAAATGCGCCACGCAATGCCGCAGCCAATCACAATCAACGAGAGCTTCCATGCCTCTCCCGTGCCAAAGAGCAGTCCGATGACGCCCAAGATGACGACAGCGGCGCCAAGCAACCTCTGCTTCTTGACCCATGTGTTTGGATGATGATCGATTGGACAGCGATGCGCAAATCGGGATACGACGTGCCCGCAAGGCATTTGGATCATCCGCCAAGGGATTCCGTCCTCGGACTTGGCGCTTTCCAGGGCCTTCACCGGTTCCGTAGGCTTCATTCTCTTGTCAGCAAGCTTGAGGACAGGTGCACTAAAATCAGCAAAATGAAATCCAACGACATACGAGGTGAATCCTCCTCCATACTGACTGATATCCCTTTCATTCATCACGATGTGGATGGCAGGAGTGCTTGGCGACACATCCCCACGCTGATAGTATTTCGCCAGCCGATGATTCAAGTGTGCATTGCTTGATAGGGCAGTGTGAGGTGTGCGAGTTTCCTGGACCAGCAGTAACCGGAATCCAACACATACACATGAGCCAGAAGATCTACCAACGATACACTCAAGAGTTCAAGGACAAGGCAGTCGCGCTGCTGGGACTGGGC
>Ga0247834_1003226_pt1 | contig 22523 bp, 19 predicted proteins | sample LaCruzMarch2015__8_FD_187118 | JGI IMG/M metagenome (GOLD analysis project Ga0247834, IMG submission 187118) | Freshwater microbial communities from meromictic Lake La Cruz, Castile-La Mancha, Spain - LaCruzMarch2015_12m | ecosystem: Environmental > Aquatic > Freshwater > Lake | place: Spain...
TGCATTATGTATCATCTTGGACCCCACGTGTGTGTTTAACCAACCTAAAACCAGCAAAGATGAGAGGGGTTGAGAGCACGGCAATGTTATTGGCGGTAAGCAAGAACAGCTGCTTGACGTGCCTGAGTCGGTATAACACGGGGAACTCCTGTTTTTTGAGGATATGGAGCCATGTGATCCGGATGCTTGCTCAAAAGCAAGGGTGCGATGAAGGTTTGGGATCGGGTCCAGGCAAGGTTAGGAGTCAATGAGAATGGAGAAGCTACTTATCTTGACGAGGATAGTAATTCCGTCGTTAGAAAAATATTAACAAGCTATGAACCTGTGAAACCTAAATCATTAAAGGATTGTATGATAGGGTGACGTTAGTTTCCTTTGATAACTAATTTAATGTTGTAATCCATTCAAAACAATGGATGAATTTTGTGTTTTACATGATATTTGACGGAGCGGCCTTAAAGCTGCCAAGAATCATTGGAGGTGTTGAATTGAAGATGTGGGGATAAATCATAAACACGATCTACTAGATCATTATCAAATTGTTGTTGTGACGTTATCTTAACTGGACATGGGTAATAGCAACCCCAGACGCTCAAATGCAGCCTCATACAATGGTACTACATAGCAAAAATGACTACAATCCCCATCGCTAGCATGCCAGTGTGGCACGTCAAAGAGGTCAGCAATGTTCCACTGGAGCACTCTTCCTGTGATGATTGATGGTTGCTTGAATCTCTCCAAGTGTTCTGTAAAATTATTGTCGAGGAAGTACTTGTACACTGTCCGATATTCAAGAGAAGTTCGATCGACTGTACAATTATATTCATGGCGGTGACTGCAGTATGGTGGGTCTCTGTCCATTGTAACACAGTTTGTCGAAAATACATATTTGGCAGCGGTGTTATACAGCTGAATTTCTTGCTCTTCATCTCCTTTCCATGTTTTAAGTGAACAATTCGTACCCTCTGTGGTCCAGTGCCCATCGACAGTATTAAAGTGCTGAGGAAGGACTGATCTCCAGACTGCGATACGATGATCACTAGATGACGCAAAGTCCGTCATATGTGTTATGACCGCATTCATATCATCGCTGAATCTATTACCACCGTAGTGAGTGCTCCTCATGTCATCGTGGGCACCGTAATGTAAACCAATATTGAAAATTGCAATATCGCAGTCTTCCATGAATGGAGTCACCCATGGCGACCAGCCGTACATTTTAAAGTATCGAAAACTAGTAGTGCTGTGTCTTTCCTGTCCATCGTCTAAGCTATAATACGTAATGGATACGGTAGTCTGCTGAATATAAGACATTGTCATCCAGCCCGTATACATAGGCACGCCAGTAGCATTAGTATAATTGGCTGGAATACTAGTTGCAACAAGTGAAATATTCACCTTATATTGAAGCTGTTTCTGTCGTTGTAAGTTGTTTCTGAGTGCTTTGTAAAACTGCAAGTCGATAGAATCTCCTGCGAAGCAAAGTGAACTATTTGTTTCTGCTAGCTGCAAAATGAGTTGGAGACTAGGACTGGTGATATTTTCATTCGGACCTCGATGTGCTGATTTTGATGATGTATTATTTCCAGTCGAAACCCATTTCGAAAGTGAGGTATGAAAAGATTGCATTTGACATCCAACTGACGTCCGATCTGGGAAACGTACATTAAACCAATTTCACCCTTTGCCCCTCATCCACTCAACTTCAATCGGTAAGTAAGTTTTGTTCATGAATGATGATGTGTCGTTCAATAACTCGTTAGAATGTTTATGCTCCCAGTGGCCGCGATCGTGATTCATGAGAGCCTGGCATTCTGCCAAATGATAATATTGCTTCAATTGCTTCTGCACTGTTTTCTCTTGCGAAGTCATACCCACTGTGATGGTATCTATCAAATAATATACAACGAGAACTACTATCACGCAACCGATCAACGTGGGATTTGCTATCGACTTGGTTGGCCCGATCGCTTTCATCGTTACTTTGGGTGGCGTTGATGATGACAATGAAAGCAACATGGTTCCCGCCATCAGGAGACGAGGAAGATTTTAGTCGCCATAGGTGATCGCTCTGCTAGTATCATGGCGGTGGTTGGAATAATGACATTGCGATCATCTAGATTGATCGTCATCGGTCGTGGTCATGGTCATGGTCCAGCTTTCTTGAGCACGATTTCAAAAAATGCTGCATCATCGGCGGGTAGTCGTAACACCAACACCATCATCCACCCGCGTCAAAGATTTGCACTTGGCATTGCTGGCGGAGTGGCTGTAGCATCGTTGGGGAGCGCGGCTTATTTAAACGAATATCTAGGTGGGAGCGAGGGCCTATTGCGCACTGTTAGCTTCTACTCTCTTGCCATACCCAAATACATAACCTACCGGTATCACATGATAATGAATTCGCCCGACGAAGTGTGGGATACCCTCCATCGTGAGACCAGCAAGGTCGGGTTAGCAAAGATTATGGAATTGCAGGGCTTTTATGTCAAGAGTGGCCAAATGGCCGCCGCTAATATAGGCAATGCCTTCCCTCCAATATGGCAAGAGACCATGGCACCATTACAGGATGCCTGCCCCGCACGGCCATTCCATGTAGTGAGAGCAATTATTGAAAAAGAGTATGGCAAAAATTTGGATCAAGTATTCACTTCGTTCGACGAAACTCCCATTGGTGCCGCGAGTATTGGTCAAGTCCATAGAGCAATACTAAAAAGTAATGGCAATCATGTAGTTGTCAAAATCATGTACCCAGGTGTCGAAGATGTATTCCGTGGTGATGTCCGAACAATTAAAATGTTCTGTGAGGTAGCCCAACCTGTACACGTCCCACCCTTACTTGAAATTGAAAAACAATTCATGACCGAATTTGATTATACACGTGAGGCACAACAGTTGGATCAAGTACGTCGCAATATGCTTGCAGCAAGGTTGGCAGGTGATCCATATAAGCTATGCGCCATACCCAAACCATATTTGGATTTTTGTACCAAGCAAGTTCTTGTCATGGATGAATTGATCGGGGGAAAGTTAACAGATGAATTGAAGCAAGATATGAAGAGACACATGGCTCGTATGAATGTGTACGATGAAAAGACTATGAAGGAGAAGTTGTTAACCAAGTCTAATAAGAACGGGCCAACCTCGAGGGAGTACGATGTTTACATTAAGACAATTGATGCCCAACGACGCTTGACTAATTTGTATTCCATGTTGTACAATTTCAGTGTGGGATGGCTGCCGGGTATGAACAAAAGAAGTTATGAGACAAAGTCATCATTACCAATCAATCATGCCAAACTCATTGATGACTTACTGTATATTCATGGTCATCAGATCCTCGTCGATGGTTGTTTTAATGGGGACCCGCACCCCGGCAATAGTAAGTTGGTATCGTTATAACATTTGCATCGTCTAGCGATTTGCTTTTGCAATCGTTGTCTCACCTCAGACTGTCACTGTAATTTTGTATATTATCTATTGTAGTACTGCTGCTTGGAGTTGAAGACGGTAGACCTCAGTTGGGGCTCATTGATTACGGACAGGTCAAAGTACTAACAAAAGAGGAGAGACTGATATTTTGCAAATTAATAATCGCACTTGCCGACGATGATAGAGAACAAATATGTAGTCTAATGAAGGAGGCTGGGTACAAATCGAAGCGTATGGACTCCGACATTATATACAAATATGCTAAAGTAGGATATGATGAAGATAATGAGGAATTGACCGAGGGTCAACATATACAACTATTCATGGATCATCTTCACGCTCTCGATCCGGTAGAGAAAGTACCAGAACAATTCATCATGGCAAGTAGAGTTTCAATCATACTTCGTGGACTTGCACATGCTGTTCATCAAAGTCGGAGTGTTGCCAAGGCATGGAAACCGATTGCAGTCAAGGCTCTGAAGGATGCAGGACAAGTGTGAGGAAGAAAAAATGTGTTTTAAAATTGCACAAATGGATCCTAAACGAGGAAAATGAAGAGTTGTTGATATTTTCATCGCTCGAGCAACAACATATCTAATACACCATTTGTCATTGGATATTCTGTCACTAGTTGATTATCTAGAAGAAAATGAGTTTCTAATATCAAGACATCCCCATAGTATGCACGCCCCCCTCTTCCCCATCTCTCTCCCACTTGAAAAGAACATCTCTGTAATATGGATTCAACAAAATACATCTCCTATATCTATATCCCGTTATTACCTCCTCCCACGTCCTCCTCGTCCACCGCGTCCTCCTCGTCCACCACGACCACCACGTCCACGTCCCCCCCCACCACCACCACCACCACCACCAAACTTTTGTCTCTTACAAATCCTACGTTCCTCTTCCTTCATCTTTTTACGTGTATTTAACCAATCAATAAACTTTTCATAATATTGTTCCTCCTCCTCTCCCATTAGTATCTTGGCCGATTCCACTTTACTATTGGCAATTAGTATAGATCCATCTAACAACTTACTAACTAGTTCAGCCATTTCAGTTGGTTTGGATTCCTTCAAACGTAGATTGGCGGTAGTATCACCACGATTATAATCTACATACAATCCAGATGTTTTAACATCTGTAGTACTTGCTATACCCAATGTTGAGGATACAGCCTCACGTAATGATTCACGATCACAAGTTGTGGAATCTAAACCAGTTAGTGCGATAACACATCCTTTTTCCCAATCAAGTGTGATTGGTTCAAACTCTACAGCAGCTGCAGTAGGAGTGGCTTCATCCTCATCTTTGGCATTATCCTCATCATCATCATCATTATCATTATTATCATCATTATCATCACGAGTACGCTTCTTCTTACTATTATTCAAACTTTGAAAGAATTTCGATGGACGCATCTTTTCCACGACTAAAGTATTCCCTTTGAGCATTAACACCTTTTTGGGTTGTGATGACCTTCCCTCGTTATCGCCACCACCATCCTTGTCGTCGTTGTTATAATCATCATCCTTGGTGGCAACTATCAACAAGTCATTACATGCCTTTTGTAAACCATCTAAACTTTCAAATTCAACAATTGCCACACCTAATGGGTATGATTCACTTGCCCCACTGCCACTTCCGCCCTGTGTTGTTGTTGTTGTTGGTGACTTTTTACCATAACGTAATTGAATAATCCCCACCCGTCCATAACAGTCGAATAAAGATTTAATTTCCTCACGTGTTACGTCATATCGTGGACGGAATTTAGTTGCAGTAGTTGCCTTGCTGTCGTTGTTGTCGTCTGCTCCACCACCTTCTTCTTTGTCCTTGTCTCCTCCTCCTTTAACCTTGTCCTCCTCCTCCTTCTCCTCTTCCTTCTTCACTACTGCTGCTGCCGCAGTGACGACAGGATCTTCTTCCAACATGACGGGTATATTCTTGACGTACAAACTAAGTTGACTCCCATCGCCCATGGTCTTGTAATTGAATGGCTCGATACGTTTTACACTCTGCGTGTCTTCGTCGTATAGTAATACATCGTTGACAATGTCGGATGTTGCCGCCTTGATGAGTAATTCCTTATTAGTGGATATCGATTTTAATGTATTAAATTTCAGTAATACGGTTAGCGCGATTGGTCCGTCACAGATGACACCACCGCCACCGGAGGACGAGGAGGACAAGTGATCACGTAGCCAACGATCTTGACGCAAGTTTGCATTCGAGAAGAAGAAACGCAATCGTTCCGCGAGAGAGGCGATGATACTGGCATCATCATCAGTGCTATTGTCGTCGACGACTTCTTCCTCGACGTCCGTCATGATGAGTTGTTGTTGATGGCACGACGTGACGACGACTCCTCCTGCCTGGATATTTTTGTGGTGGGGGTTAGATTTGGGCGGGGCGGGGGGTTGGTCTCGTCCTCCACCCCTCATGCGCCGTGCTGCGCACGCACCATTGAAGGTAGTCCTCACCTCCTTGTCGTCATCGCCATCGCCATCAGTTTCGATCCCAGCAGCAACTCGCCTCGTCAACAACTCGAGCAGTGGTGGTGGCGGTAGTAGAGGCGGCAGTCGTCGTCATCGTCATTCGTGGAGGAAGAGTCATCAACGAGCAGTCTATACTACTTGCAATACAACAAAGATAACATCAGCCGCTGATACTACTACCGCACTCCAGAGATATAATATCATGTCGTCAAGGAATATCGCCACCAGCAAGAAAAATGACGATGACGAGTTGCCCGACTGGGTCGTGAGGACTGGAGGAGCGGCAGGTGGCGACCATTATGGCGAGCTCCACAAGTCCGACAAGCAACAAAAGGTGGCATCCCCCACAGCTCGAGCAACAACAGCAGCAGCAGCAACAACAACGTCGACAACAGCCACGGCAGCAGCAACAGCAGTAGAAAAGGAGGGATATGAGGTAATTACCGAAGGTCGAATAACGATGTCATATCCCAAACGTGAAAATTCCGTCTTTTACAATCCCGTGCAAATACAAAATCGCGACTTGTCGATATTGATGCTCGGGATGTATGCCGAACGACGTAAATTGCGATTATTGACCAGTAGTAAACGCAAAGAGATGCGCAAGATCATGATGTCGTTACAGGAGCAGCAGGAAAAGCAAGAGAAGTCGACGACGGCATCGACGATGACGACGACGGCATCGACGATGACGACGACGGCATCGACGAAGGAAAGTCGAAAGATACAAATTGCCAAATTTGAATTGGAATTAACATCACGTGTCACAGAAGCAATGTCGAACATTGATATTATATCAACTTTACAAAGTCCAAACACAACAACAACAAATGATGATGATGATGATGATGATGGATTAACCATATTAGAAGCATTGGCAGCATCCGGACTCCGGTCCTTGCGGTACTGGACCGAAGTACCCGGGATACGCAGTATAGTAATTAATGATTTAGATCCCGTGGCTATTGATATGGCACGTACCAATGTGATACGTAACAATTTACTTCATGATGTAGTTGTCGTCGACGACGAACGACAAGATAAGAAGGAGAAAGATGAGACGACGGGATTATTACTACGTCGACGTCGACGTCCACGTGGGATACAACTCCAAGTGGGAGATGCGACACACGAAATGTACATGAGCCGTTTATCGCCGCGATTGCGAATCGATCAATTCAACATTACGCAACATTATCAAAAACCACAATATGATATAATAGACTTGGATCCCTACGGCAGTGCCGCACCCTACATGGATGGTGCCATCCAGGCCGTGGTACATGGTGGATTACTCGCCATTACATGCACCGACATGGCGGCATTGGGCGGATCGCATCCCGAAACATGTTATGGAAGATACGGAGCATTCCCCATCCAACGTGTGGGATATTTACAGGAATTGGCATTGCGATTACTATTATATCATGTTAGTATCGTGGCGGCACGGTATGGACGTACAATTAAACCTATATTATCAGTAGGCATGGCATTCTATTGTCGTATATTTGTTGAAGTGTATGATGATAAGGCCGGGGTGAATAACTTGTCTTTGTGTCATGGACATTTGTATCAAAGTAGTAAATGTTCAAGCTATCATGTGTTGCCTGTAGCAACGAATGATTATGTGCAGTGTAGTAATAATAATAATGGTGATGGGGGTGGTGATAATGATAATAATAGCAGTCGAACTAATAGCAGTAGCAAGAAGAAGAAGTCGAATGTGTATCGTAATGGACGTGGACCATGTAATATTGGTGAATCAACTTGTGGCGAGACGGATGGATCATATAAAATTGCTGGACCATTATGGATAGGCCCACTACATGATATGGATGTGGTAACTGATGCTATACATCGGTTAGAGGTGGCATCTCAAGCTGAGTATGGCGGAGTATCCCCCACGGGTGGGACACCCATGTTTCCATTACATACCGCCACGACGTTACATGGACTATTGGTGTCAGTAAGTGAAGAATTACCAGACGTGCCATTATATCATCTTCTGCCAACACTGTGTAGTACCGTGAATAGTTCTACTATACCCATGACTACGTTTAAGGCTGCATTAGTAAATGCTGGATATCGTGTAAGTGCATACCATAAGGATCCAAGTGCTATAAAGACAGATGCACCCAACTATGTAGTATGGGATGTTATACGTGCATGGTGTAAGGAACATCCACCACATACAAAGAAGGAATCAAGGAAACATGGTTTGGGAGAGGAACAGGGTGGCGATGATGCACACCACGCATCAACAACAATGACGACAAATGAAGAAGGAGGAGGAGGTGGTAGCGTCGATATTGCAACAAGGATATTATCAAATGAAAGTAGGACTACGATTGATTTTACTATACCTGAAGGATTGGAATATCGCAAAAAGGCAAGACGATGGGCACAAAATCCTACTGCCAATTGGGGACCCAAAAAGGCTGCATCGGGTAAGAATAAACGCAATAATGATACCATGATGCAGGAGGAGCAAGACGATATTATCAATGATGACACGGTCAGTGAGAAGAAGAGTAAACTGAAATAGAGAGACTCGATAATTAAAGCTATTTCACTTTTAGAAAGAGTCCTTTTAACACAGTTTTATTGTTTGGTTGCGTGTTACCGGCAAACCATAACACACGGGTGCACTCCCTACAATGAAGCGTAGTTTACATGCCCTTCTTGCCTTTGCGACGCACTTTGCAAGACTAGGAATTGGTGTTTGACAGTCGTTCGTGTCCTCCGTCTGAGACTGAAAGAAATCTTCCATTAATGTAAGGCAATACCTAGGTAGGCACATGAAGATGATGAAGAAAACAATGTTGAGAGAGCGAATGAATATCGAAAACAATCAATCTCCAACAAAGAATATATAAAAGAACATGCCCTACCTATCAATATCTCGGTCAGTGACATCCCATAAGTTCCCTACGACACAGGGTGCACCTGCTAGCAGGTAACTTAATGCTATACCCTCTGGCTCATAATGCATGGTGTAATATGATGATGATGATGATGATGTACTTTTGGGCGTGTTAACGGATTGGAGCTTGCCACTACTACACCCCATCAAAACTACGGGTGCACGACAACCACGTATACCATCCTTACGAATATTCATCAAACCCTCCACTTGCAAACGAGTGTATGCCTTCTCTCCACCACCATGACCACAGTACAAATATAAACCATTATCTGTAGTTAATGCTTGAGACATGAATTCAGATGTTGGCATTTGACCTGCAACACCATCCCATTTCCAGCCATTCGTGTTTGACAGTAGGGTGAGTGCTGTGCCCAACGTGGATGCTGTCTCTGTTAAATTCGATTCAGGATCCACGACGTACTTAACTTTCATTGGGTCGACTGCTGGTAATGTGGCAACAGCAGTTGAATGATGTTTCATTTCACATTCAAGAAGTAATGCAAATATAAATGCAAGGGAGGGGACACGTGTAATAGCAACATTTGAAAACATATCCATGCTTTCGATAGGAAATCGTTGCAAGTGCTCATCAAGGATAAGTATTGTACAAGGTTCCTCCTCCATTCTGATCTGATCGCTATTTGCATCGTTGGAGTATATGTCGGCTCTATTCATTGTTGCGGAATCAATTAAACTATTCTCTTCGTCTTCATGCTGAGCAATTTCCATGTTGGACAGAAGTAGATCAATCAATTCAGACTTGTTCTTCTTCTTAGTTGAACTCTCTAGAACGCCAAAGGAAAATAGTTTCGACTTGATCGCAGCAACAGTTAGCTTCATAAGAATCAATTGCTGGCGCTCCCTATCAAACTTGGGGACTCTTGATACGTCGCAATGAGCTGCATCAAACATTGATTCCAACTTCCCTGATCCTAAATCAGAACAGTCAGAGTTTTCGTCGTTATCATCGTCCGAAGTGCTTTGTCGTTCACTGCAAAACAAATGATCAGGAATCAAACATTGTCGCAATGGTTCATGGCTAAAGTATTCTCTCTCCGCATACGACAATAGCGTTTGTAGGTCTGTGTCACAGGAATGTCTCTCCTTCCACCATTCACGCCTCGAAGAATTCTCATCATACTGCGTGTCTTGAACCTCCTCAGTCAATCCATGTAGTTGATTTTGACTCCTCTCTATAATTTTGTCGAAAGGATGAAGAATATCAGTATGAATACCAATCCATGACGATTCATCGGGTGCTGTTCCAGATGCGGGAAAACGACAAACATTGGAAAATTGAATTGTCTTTTCACCACCGCCATCGACAAATGTATAAATAGAAGATACGATCAGTTCTCCTGTTGGACATGATGCCAGTGTCGATATATTCCAATTTGTAGGAATCGTCTTTCCTGAACGTAGTAATAAAAGTCCAAATGATTTCATGCGAGCGCTGTAATCAAGCGATTCATCCTCAAAATCTTGGAATAATTCTCGAAGTATTCCTTCAAGTAACTCATTCTGGACGATGTTGCGTGAACAACCTCCAACCGACATGTGGATCAATGATGCCACTGTTAGTCCTGTCTCAGATTCCCCTTCTATAGGACCCGTTACAAGTGCAAGACACCTAAATATGTTCCTCGTGAGGTCGTGCGACGCTGGCGGCGCAGTTTCCAGAGCACATTGAAAGAAGTGCCTTGCTTCGAGTAGGTACGAATCCACTTTCGACTCCGCATCGTCGATGTTTGCGTTGGGCGGGTTATCGTCATCATGAAAGACTGCATTCCCAATCCACAATCGGTGTAACTCTCCACTTTTCCTCGCGGAACTGAGCCCCGTTAGACCTAGTTGGTAGTACGCTTCAGCATTACACATCCCAGAGGAAAACTTAGACCGTGTGATTTCATCCAGTGCTATTGATTTTGATGAGTCGTTACCAATCAGTCTGAGTTTCAGATCATCACAAATTCGCATCACGAAGGAGGAAGTCTGTAACGAGGTATCTGCAATATTCTGACCATCGTACTGGCTCAAATCTTTAAGAAATCCCTCCATGTAGAGACGAGTTTTGGTCCTAAATCCGGGAATGTATTGAAACGAGTCATGAACTGGGTGTCGATGGGAAAGGCAAGTGAATTTCATTACATTGAAACAAGATGACATCAATAAATTCAATGGAAAGATGAACTCACACGTCACGGCATTCTTTGATTTGCATAGCATGCGGTTTAGGAGCAGTGAATCATCATCTGAACAAAGATTCGTCGTCGATACTATACTTTTCATAGTTATATCTTGCGATGCTAATGTATCTTGAGACGAAGATTGACATTTAATCTTCATGATTGACCGAATAAGATGGAGGAGACACTCGTGTCCATTATGACAATCAATCAAATCAAACAAATCTTGCAATTCTATTTGCCCAAATGAGTTGGAAGATACAAGTTGCTGCTTTAACATAGACAGCAATGCGTGATCTTCAGATTGTCTACGGATTCCTAGTAAGCTGAAAGCACTAGCCAACCGTTCGTAGCACATTGTAAGCATATCATCGACTTGTGATGCAATGTCATCAAAGGCCGAACTATTCAAAAAGGAACGGGCCAACCGTAGACATGTCACCAATTGTTTGCACTGAGCATGGCACCAAACAAGAAACTCAATAGCGACCGAAGGCTTTCCAACATCAACACAAAGCTTGGCATGGAGCATTAGCATAGTCGTAACGAATATTCTCCTCTGTATTGCCAGATTCATCTGCGTGGTCATGTCAGAGTCAGCTGTTTTTGCATCATCTATTATTTCGCCGTTATCATCAGTGCTCGCATCAAGAAACTCGCATAGCTTACGCAGCAATTCTCGCAACTCTGCAGCGGTAGAGGATACGACCGATGATTTACAACCGACGATGTGAGAAGTTAAGGCCAGGCATCGTTGAGTCATTTCTTGATACGTATCGTTCATCTTAGTGGTGGCATATGCGCTATCAACGAGGTGGCCGCGAAAGACTTTAGTCAAATCTTCAAACTTCGATGATACTGAAAGTAAATCAATGACAAGATCTAGGGTAATATCGGATTGATTCGAGAATGGGGTTGCCTTTTGAAGTGAGACGAAGCATCTAGCGGCCGAAATCTGATCGCCATGATACATAAACCAACGCATTAGCCGCTTCAGTGTTGATATTAACGATTCGACTACAGCAGGATAAGCTTCCTCGTGCGAATCATACAATTTGTCGATCGCAAGACTTTAAAATGAATTTGCAACAGAGATTAGACATGACGAATATTACAAATAGATCATTTGGACTTGTAAGCACTCACCAGCAGTTCCGAAGCGCTTTTGAATGCTTTACCATGACTATATGGATCTGCTTTACAAGTGATGAGGCACTACTTGATTCGGCATCTTGTTGAGCATCGTCTGATTTAGCAAGAGACAGATGCTCCAACAGAATGGCATAGTGGAACTGCACGGCTGCCCATGGAACGAAGAAACAAGCGTCGTGGACACTGTCTTCATTTGTAAATTGCGTGAGAAATTGTTTCTCAGCCAAATGGAGGTGCATGCACGATAATTGTAGTATCTTCATTTCTTGCTTAGTAATTGAGCATTTGCACAGCCATGAGACTTGCCGTGGAAGATTAAAATACCGCACTTCGACCAACAGAACTGCAAATAATACGTGAAAAGACGACGAGAGAGACTGAAGAAAATCTGAGTCAATAATGCCTCTACATCTCTTGTTCTGGGCCCGCAAAAAGAACATGAGCTCGTCAGCGATGTGCGAGAATAATTCGTCATCATCCACGACATTGCTTTTCATTATCTTAATTACACATCTCAGAACTTCACGCACCACGCCTGCAATTTGTGCTGCAGATAGATTTTCTTCATAACGCTTTTTGTTCCAGACGGCACAATCAAGAAGTTTTGACAGACAAAATTCTGACGAGGCCTCGTCATCTCCCATTATGGAAGATGCAGTAATTACTTTTCCCAACAGAGTGTTCATCAACTCCCGAGGAAGAGAATTATCGGGTAAAGCAGTATGGTTGTTTTTAGAGGAGTTCAGTTTCCTTTGTCTCCTGTACTCGACGTAAACACGAGTCAACCTTAAAAGTATCGATGAAAGTCCACTCAAGTCATCGATTTCCTGTGATATGGTACCTTGAGAACTCTCGTGAAAGAGAAGGATTTTATCGGCATTCAAATCTCCTTCGTCAATAGTCTTGTCGGAAGAGTGAGGTAGACATTCAATTGAACACCAAGCAGAAAAAGTTACAGCAGCACATGATTCGGCATGAGCTCCCGCGGCATCGAGTGATGAAGATAAGAGCATGAAACGACTCGATAATTGATAAGTGTGGAATAAGTCACTATTGGGATACTTGATTGCTACCTTTGCCAATATATCAGATGCCAATATATGCGGTTGTATTGAGCCACGATATTCCTGAGAACAAATAGATGACAGTCAGTTGAGAGATGATGCAATATAAACAAGAGCAAACATCGCATTTTCACAGTCACCTTTCTGTCATATCTTTGTTTTCCGATGAATGTGGCGACCTGAAATAAAGTGAAGGAGGAATTAAGAATGAGCATATAAGTCGAGCTTATAATATCGTGTGAAATCGACAAAATCCAACTTTTACTCACCTTTGCAAACATTTCAATTGCCAAAATTATGGGAGTTTTCCGATTTACAAGATTCTTCTCCAGCCTACTAAGCTCATTCAACAATATCTCATATGATTTGTGCAATTGTGTGTCTGTATTGATGATATATGTATCATGGTCGACGGTTGTTAGGGATTTGTCTTCTGATGCTACATTATATAGAGATGCTGATTTGGCACAGCTATCAGCGGATGCTAGACAAAAATTTAAACTTCTTGATTGGTCTTTGGTACACTTCGACAGCTTGGTCTCAAGTGCGGCGACACAACGGCAAAGTAGCGTTGCCAGTAGTGCAATCCACGACCCTTTAGCTGAGTACGGTGTTTCGGACTGCGAAAATATATTGGTCGTCTCTCGTTGCAAATCAAGCAGGATGAGCATCGATCGACAACGATTCTGGCTTACTGATGTCGAATTGTGAATAACAATTCGTTCAAAATTGGAGATGATACTTTCACATTCAGCATTCGATGTATTAATTGGCTCTTCTGAGTCAAGTCTCAAATTTTTCATCGCCACAAGTGCTAAATCGATCACTGATAATGTAGAAGCACCAACCAATGAGTCGACATCTTCACTACTACCAAGTGTTGATATCGGAGTACTGATATGACCATCCACCGACTTTCGCAGCTTCCATCGATGAATAGATCTATACACACAATATTCATAATACGACGCGGGTAGCAGTAGCGATCGAACCTCATTACCACCAGTCGCCGTTGAACAAAGTTGCGTACCTACCATCTCAAGTTGAGCTCCAATAAATTCATGAAACTCAAGTATTGAACTTTCCATCGAAGTTTCAGTCTCGTCGATTGCATTGTAAAATACTCCCGTAGATTTCATTGCCGACGAGGAGGCTTTGTCAAATAAGGTGAACATTTCCTTCAAGACCGCCTGTGAAATATTGTTCGAAGAATGCTGCAGCACTTCTTTCAACGATAATAGTATGACATGTATAGCTGTAATTTGGAAGTCGAGGCAACTTATTCTCAAGGGAGGTTGATTGCTAATTTTGCACAGATCATCAATGACTCGAGCACCATCCCAAAGAAATCTAAATAACTTATTTACATGTCGAAGATTTTCAGTAGTAAGACATGCAAGTGGTGCGTTGTTGCTGCTGCTGCTGCTGCTGCCTATATTCTTTTCATTATCCATGAAAATGGAATGCATGACGTATGGAAATGTCACATTGGATAATAGCTTTTGAAATATTGTTCCATAATCCTCCTTCTTCTCATGAGAGTCGCCATCCATACACGTTTCGTATATGATACTGGATGTAAAATGAAATTCATTTGGGACTGTCCATGATGATGGCATATAATTATTCCGTACGTTGGTGTAGAGAGACATTAATGATAGGTAAAGGATGGAGGAGGATGTACATAATGCACTCTCCATGACAATTTTTACATGTTGTTGTTGTGGCACTATTGTTAATGATGATTCATGTATATTATTCGGCAATGGTATCAATTCATCCCACGACACTGCATTACTATTATTATTATTGTTGTTGGATGATAATAACAGACATGTACTCGGCTGTAAGCATCTCCCTAAACCCTCATACGCACCCAAACATAGAATGGCATATTCCCACACTTCACGTCCATGTCTTAAAGTAGTAGTTGATGCATGTTTAGTAAATGATTCAAAATTTACTAAACATGCATCTCCAGCAATGATGACACAATGATACAATAATTTGTACACAATCTGTACCACTGTGGAGGTTTGATGAGATTTATTATCATTAGTTGTTGTTGTTGTTATTATTGTTGTTACCACAGCACGTAATGAATGCAATGCCACACGTAGCAATGCCGTTTCTAATTCCTTCACATTGGTTGATTTTTTGGATTTACCATTCGATGATGATGATGATGTAGATAATGACTTTAGACAACGTTTCGCGGTATCAATTAATTGTGTAACATTCTCCTCTAACAATAATAATGAAGAATTGCATCGTTTCAATGAGTATGACTGAGTTGCCACAACCTCAACTAACTGAGGAATGTTGTGGAATAATTTACATATATTATAGTTGTTGTTGTGATGATGATTATTGGTAGTAGTACTCTCAGTAGATGACATTTCAATTGTCCGTAGTGCGTTCTGGAGAAGAATGAAAGTTGTCGATTCATTAATTTTTGCAGACGAGTCTGTCATTAATGATGTATGAATGTTCTTCGAAGCAACGCCCTTGGGTGGAAACGAGCGCATATTGTACAACATCGAGTTTCCCATTGTTGATGATGTTGAATAGATTGAATCATGCGTAGAAGCAGTATTGTCATCATTATTATCATGACTTCTTTTGCCAATATTAACTTTTGCCATACCTGCACCAAGCATAGTGATCGACTCATCCCCTGTGATGATAGCGCGGCGGCTACGGCTGCTGGCGTCATTGTTGGAATTTTCGTTCTCTGTCACCGACTTCCGAGAGGACCGAGCAGCGGCAACGGCCATACGACTACTTCTGGAAGCACCCTCAGCATGATTGCGGCTGCTGGCAACAACTGTCGATGCTCCTCCTCTATTGCCTCGTCCAGTCGAAGACGCTGTTGCAGATGCGCCAAGTGAATACAATCCGTCGTTGCTGCTGGTGCTGTCGTTGGCATAGGAAGGGGACGACACCACCGCAGCTGTCGCTTTCGACGTTGGCTTACGCCTTCGACGTGGTCCAGGCGCCTTTGCAGCAGGTGATGTAGATGATGACATAATATTACCGCCGCGAGAGGATGCCGATCCAGTACCGTCGTTGGCATTGTGATTCTTCATCTTCATGGGAGAGGTTAGTAGATGGCGCGGCCTAAACCTACTTACGCTGTTACGTACTTACGTTGATAAAACAATGCTGGGGGAATCGACAGGAAGGGCTACGATACGATACCAGGTACTAATTGGGATGGAGGTTGTGCACTACTACCGAGTTTTTACTCCATATTACTTATCTTTCATTATACAAACAGTCGTCAACAACCAATTCTCAACAACAACTATTTACTCCTCGCAATACATAAACATCCAATATAACTAGCCTATCCAATAAAAATCGCATTTTCTCACAACTGATTTACCAACAAATGACCAGACTATGTATTTTCATTACATCAACAACACTTTCTACTACTACATTGGGCCTCTCTTGGACGGGCTGCTTTGTTGGCCTTCGTACTCAACTTTGATGTAATATTATATTACACAGAAGACCCACTGATGCAATCCGCCGTCTTCCCCACGATAAGTAGGTAGCCTGGCAACATTCCTCCTTACTGGCATAGTAAGGACGAGATCCAGGTGGTAGAAGAGGCAACTTGGCAGTACAGGTCCCAGCGACATCATACTTGTGGTACCATTGAGTGCCGTACAGAGTAGCAATGGGCGACCCAGTCGTGGGCGAGGCAGTGGGGCTCTTTGTGGTGGGAGCCTTGGAAGGACTGGTGGTTGTAGGTGCCTTCGAGGGACTGTTTGTCATGGGAGCCTTGGTTGTAGAAGCCTTCGAGGGGCTGCTTGTTGTAGGAGCCTCCGTGATCGGAGCCTTGGAAGGGCTAGAAGTCGTAGGAGCCTTCGAGGGGCTGCTCGTTGTAGAAGTAGAAGCCTCCGTGATCGGAGCCTTGGAAGGGCTGCTCATTGTGGGAGCCTTGGACGGACTCCTTGTAGGCGTCAAGGTTGGGGCTGCAGTGGGCTTCGACGTTGGGTATGGGGTAGGCTATGCTGTTGGAGGGTTGGAAGTCCCATAATGCACGCGCCACTTATCTGTCCTCCAAAAGCACCTTTGCAGCACTCCAGCTGAGTAGCATAGAACACGGTGGCGTAGATTGGCAACGGGGTGGTGTTCTTGCAGCCAGCAATGGGCCATGGGGCAGCATAATCGGCATAGTACTTGCCAATGTTGGGGTTTGCTGTAGGAGTCACAACACTGCTGCATGCGCCATCTGTCTGACCACCGTAATGGGCGGCACGCGGCACGCGGCACAACACATCGCCTGATCTTCGTAGCCTGGAGAATCACAGTCCGCCTTCTGAACGCAGCCAGAAATGGGCCAAGACTTAGAGTAGTCTCTGCAAGTAATAGTTCGAGGACGAAGAAGGAATGAGATAAAAGATAATTCATGAGGACGTGAGGAGAACGACGACCAATGACACAATGATAATAACATAATATCGTCAGTACAGTAAACATGGTGGAGCAGTTCCTCCGAAGCACATCGTGTGGAACTTACGGATGCCATTTGACAGGAGTCGCGGGGTCACACCAAGACAAAAGAAGCTCACTGACATCATTGTTATTGGATGATAGGTCGTTGGTGATCGTGGCTTCGGATTCTTGGCCACTCATGAGACGCAAACCTGAAGCTGAAGCGTAAACAGAAGTATTAATGGATGCAGCTACAAGGAGGAAGGTAGTGATGAGCTTCATGGTGATGACGATTATACGTCCCATTGCTTCTGCCTTGGAGGATGGTCAGGTACACGATATGTACGGGATGCTGTATTCAGATCTCTTTGATTTGCATCCATCAATACGAAAAATGGTCCAGTCAGTATTGAAGTCAGATCTTGAAGTGGTTGAATCTCACTCTTGTTAGAAGGGGTAGCTGACCAAGACTGGGGATTACTTCAGCGATGGCAATGGTAGTTGCAACAGGCAAAGTTCTTATCGGATCTTTATTTTTACAAATTATGAGCTCTCTTATCCACTTTTACTCTGACACGCTTTGGTATCCTCGACACACAAATCGGGCAGTGACGATACAACTATTACAATAAACTTCTTCTTCATCTTCTTCTCTTATCCTTCAAATCCCACACATGGACTTTCAATTTTTCATCCCGTTGTGTAGTATGTATTATGTTTCTGGAGGAATTTTCCAGTGGATTGCAGTACGTACGCTGTGCACGGACTTCACACAAGATTATTACGTCGAAATACATCGGAAGAAATGGAGGAATTTTCCAGTGGATTGTAGTTCTAGCAAGAAGGAAGTAATGAAAAGCATCATAGCCAATACATAAGGCGTTTATCATTCCCATGTCCTCTCGACCAAAAATAAGGACATCAAAGTCAAGTAATGTTATACAGTGAGGCAAAATGAGATTTTTAGTGGTGTCAAAGGTGGTATAGCGGAGATATCTTGTCAAACATGGGAAATTGATATTAATGTATAACACAAAACCTGAGTAAATCTCTGACTAGTTAATGTCAATTGACGATAAAATACATTCCCATCCACAATCTTCGTCATTGTCGGCCATCACCAATCAATTTCCACTTTACATCCACCTTCCACAATCTTGTTCATTGTCGGCCATAACCATTCTCCTAGTTTTTTGTGTTTGTCATACATTATTGCACCTACAAATATTTCCCGTCCCCTCATTCTCACAGCCTTTCAATTACCTGAAACCAAGCACTCTGTGACATGTGCCAAACCTCAGTTTCAACATTTAGCCAATTGGATATGTCTGTCTCAATTCTCACCGGACCTCCATGTCCCATGGCACACACCATTACCTTATGTTCACTCATCCAGAGCCAAAGGGCCAACATTTCATGATTCATAGCCTGGGTACCCCACCAACTCATCAAAAACCATGTGCGTTCCTTGAACAATTTGGTCATTGAGCAATTGGAGAGCAATGGTGGTGCTGATGAAAAGGTCACCATCGTGATGGATGACTGCCGCAGGAACATTTTATGGTGCTCTTTGAAGCCTCCAATGGTGTCCTGGAACCAACCTTGATATAACTCAACTGCTTCTGGGATGAAGTCACGCACTTTCTCATATTGTGAGGTAAATGCTCCTTGATCGAATCGGCCCCAGTGTCTGGAAGGCCTTCAAATGAGTCAAATCCTGCAATAGCCCCCTTGAATTTTGATTGCTTAATAAGATTATTGTAAGCCATTTCCAAGGTGGCTCCATTAAACACACCAAATTCAGCCCAAAACCCCCCCTCAACTGATGTGAATTCATCGTAATGAGTAGCCAAATACTCGATTGGACGGTTTTCACCTGTGATGTCCTTAGATGTGAATAAAAGTGCATGCAAAGTTGCATTAATAAATCCCTGCAACGAGGATGTTTCATCATTAATGGCCAAGGTTCGCTCAGCAGGGCACACAACATGGATAGAAGATTTCCTTTCATTATCTCTTTTACTATTCCAATTAATGATAGCAAGATACAAGTAAACCATCATTGCTAGAAATGGTGCTTGCCGATCGCATCATAGTGACAACAGATGGAGACCATACCAACGTGGAGGTTATAGTTGGTTTAATTCACACGTATCGGAGGGATATGCTATGTTTGAACAATTCCGTAATGGATACTATTATCATATGCCATGAGGCAGTGATAATATGACGGTGATTTGAAATTTGAATGGAGACTCATGTATTATATTTATGTAGAAAATAACCTAAGAAGACATAACACACCAAGAGAAGCCCCCCCCCTACCCCTAACCCTACACCACACAAGGGAATAACCACCACACAAAGAGACGAGGACATTTGCCTCCTTTTCTATGGCCTTTGATTGATGGAAAAGACATATTGCCACCTCCTCTAAGATTCGTAGTTGTAGTTGTCCTTTCACGTATGGTACAGCTGAAATCCTCGAGGAGAAGTGCTGGTCGTGGCCAACGAGGCTGTTGGTCGTCGGCAGTGGCACTTTGTGAAGACAATTACGGGGAAAATACGGTCGCAAAAAGATGAACAGCTGACGCTGGTTTATCCCGTCAAACAGCTCATAATGAACATTTGTATATGAAAATAGATTTAATACTTTAATATTGTTCTGCGAGGATAGACTTCATTTCCACCTGCTCTTCAGTGCCCTCTCTGTCTGTTAACACCCCCAAATCGTAGATTATCTCTTCACCTGCCTCACGGAGCAGTGCTTTCACTTTATCAACACAATCCTTCTTAACAATGAGGACCATTCCGATACCACAATTGAATGTTCGCAGCATTTCGCGATCATCCACACCACTTATTTGCTTCATCCAGCTAAAGACACTGGGCAAAGGAGGATGCCCCGTGATTTCGGCTTTGACGTTGGATGGAAGACTTCGCGGCAAGTTCTCAAGAAGTCCACCACCCGTAATATGCGAGAGACCAGTTAGCAGCTCTTCGTTTAACAATGGGAGACAACACTTGACATAAATCTTGGTGGGTGTCAGGAGTGAATCACCCACTGTTCCAGCATTCTTATCCCAAGGGCATGACGAGATGTATTCCAAATTCGCTTTCTCTACTAATTTGCGGACCAAGCTAAAACCATTGCTATGTATTCCACTGCTTGGAAGCCCAAGCAGTATATTGCCAGCGCTGACGTTTTTAGGTAAAACCCTATCCCTGTGAACAGCACCTACGCTGAAACCTGCCAGGTCGTAGTCGCCGGGAGCGTACATGGACGGCATCTCAGCCGTCTCGCCACCAATCAGTCCACAGCCGGCTTGTCTGCACCCCTCGGCAATTCCACGTACGACAGAAGCGGCCTCTTCCACATCGAGCTTTCCAGTAGCAAAGTAGTCGAGGAAGAATAGAGGTTCCCCACCGGCAACAATGAGATCATTCACGCACATGGCAACTAAATCGATACCCACTGATTCGTGCTTCTTTGTCAAGTGAGCCACACGCAATTTGGTCCCTACACCATCCGTGGCACCAATGATTATGGTATCCTCTGACTTGTATCCCGCAGCTGCCAAGTCGAAGAGACCACCGAACCCACCCAGTTCGGCATCACATCCAGGCCGACGAGTTGCCTTGCACGATGGCTTAATGAGCTCAACTAGCGAGTTCCCAGCATCGATGCTTACCCCCGCATCGGCGTAGCTAACCGTAGTTTTGCATTTCTTTCGAATGGCCTCAATGAAGGCCGGTCCTTCGAGGGCTTGTACCTTAGCCTTCAGTGATTCGGCCGTCTCGCCTGAACAGATCTTTACGACGTTTTGGACAACAATCGGTCCTCCGTCAACTTCTTCAGTTACTTCATGGATTGTACAGCCACTCTCTGTTTCATTGTTGTTAATGACAGCTTGGTGCACTGCCAAGTCCATTCCCCCCGAATGCTTCGGAAGCAACGACGGATGGACATTAATACATCGCCCAGCCCAATAATCGGTAAACCCCTTCGATAATATCCTCATGTACCCAACCAGTAAGACATATTCCACACCCGCCCCGACAAACACAGATGTGCACTCAGCATCGTATTGTTCCCTGGTCAGACCCTTAGCTGACACGAATCTTGTCGTTACCGTGACACCGAGACTTCTGCCCTTTTCGAGGATAGGCGCCAGACTACGATCGCTCACCACCGCAACGATTTCGGCGTGGAGTGTCCCATTCGCGCATGCCTCCATGACTGGGATAAGTGATGTACCTCGTGTAGATCCTAGAACACCAATACGCAACTTACTCCGTATGGCGCCCTTGGCAATATCAGTTCGGTAGTGCATCAGTCCGTCATTCTTCGTGGATTCGTCAACGAAAGTAATATGATTCACTGCCTTATATGACAACGCAAGAGCATTAGCAAGATTTGATCCAGTCCCAGTCACGGCAAGTACACGCCCACCATTGCATCGAGCGACTCGTTGATCGGCGTCGTTGCCATTAACTATCGTTCCTGCGTGGTATACCTTAACACCCTCGACGTCGCTTGCATCGTCTAGACCATGAATGATCATGCCTTTCGGATACGTCTCGGGATATCCCTTGGCAGAACAAACGACTGTGGCGGCCGAGAAATTCTCTTTAAAACGTACATCAATGCTATCAAGCTTGCCAGCGCAGCATGCAATCATTATCTCATATAAATCAGTCTCGAGGAGAGGAAGGAGGACCTGTGTTTCAGGATCACCGAACCGGCAGTTATATTCGAGCATAGATGGACCATTGGGCGTGAGCCTAATATTGTACAAATGATGATAACAACAAG